>Ga0256407_10010072_pt1 | contig 13371 bp, 5 predicted proteins | sample RumenRJG_04DNA_FD_193489 | JGI IMG/M metagenome (GOLD analysis project Ga0256407, IMG submission 193489) | Bovine rumen microbial communities from Lethbridge, Alberta, Canada - RJG_04 | ecosystem: Host-associated > Mammals > Digestive system > Stomach > Rumen | place: Canada: Alberta | collected... | reverse complement strand
TGAGACCATTTTGAAATAAATAATCTAAAATTTTTTTTATTATATTTTCATCAGTTATTATTTCATTATTTAATAATGAAATATATATTTCTAAAACAATATTATAAGATAGATTATTATCTAATGAAGTTATTAATTCATCTATTATATTTTTTTCACAATTTTCTGAAATAAGAAATTTAAAGATATTAATTAATGATTGTAAATCTGTATTTTGATAGTTAGAAATATTTGAAATTATCATACCTTTTATAAGAACCATTGAATTGATATGATCATTCATTTCTTGTTGATTATTTTTATCATAACTTAAATCAAGTAATTTAATACTTTTTTCTAAAATTTTAAAATCATCTTGTGATAATAAGTAAATTTGTAATTGTAAATAATTATTTTTTTCAAATAATCTTTTTAGTTTTAAATTTTTAAATTCCAATATAAAATTATCATCAATATTTTTTAAATTAAGACAATCTTTTAAAGAAAAAGTCATTTTTCCTTGTAATATATCAATATTTTTAACTAAATAATTTTGAATATAATAGTATATATCATTATTACAATATTTTAATTCTTTAATAATATTTGTAAAACATGCATTTATTGCAATATCTAATTCTTTTGATTCTGGAATAATATTTTTTAAATTAATTAATTGTTCTATATAATTTGATTTTTTAAATTCTTTTATATAGTTTAACCAAATTTGATGATTAATTGTAAAAGATTCAAATTTTGATACTATTTTTTTATAATTTCTTTTAATTTCTATTAAATTATCTTCATTTAATATTAAAAATTCTTTTTGAGAAAATTGGAAATTATTTTTCAAATTATCAAGTTCATTTGAAAGTAAATTTAAATAATTTGAGAAATAATTACATATTTTTATTTTATTTTCTAATTTTTCTTGTTTAATTATTTGATTTAAATACAAATATTCTATTGTTTCATTTTGGGATATGATATTTTGAATTTTATTAGATTTTTCACTATTATTTTTTATAAAATCTGTTTTATATTTATTATATTTTTGATGATCATTAAGAATATATAAATATAACATTAAAATTAATTCTCCTTTTTCATTTTGTTTAATTTTATTAATATCATAAAGTTTACCATTATTTATAATATCAATATATTTATCTTTTGAATTTAATATTTCATTAATATCAATTTTATCAAATGTTGAAGAAGCAATTTTAGTATATAAATTTTTTTTCATTTCTTCATTATTTTTATAATAATTTAAAACATCAAGAAATATATTAAAATTGATAATTTTTTTTGATTGTATATATAGACAAATTTGTTCATAAAAAAATTGTTTTATTTGAATGAAATCATCATTTTCAAATAACTTTTGATAAATTTTGAATAAATCATATTCTGAAAGGGATATTATCTCATAATTAAATAATTTTAAATCAAAAAGAAAATGTTGATTATTTTTTATTGTATATATTTTTTCTCCAGGTGAAATAGTTAATTTTTTGATATAAGGATGACTTTTAAAATAATATATTCTTGTTGTTATTTCTTCATCTTTCTCAATTTCTTTATATGAAAGATTTATTTCTTCTTTTTCTTCATACCAAAAAAATTTTAGTTTTTCAATATCAAATGTATTTTTGTATTTAATTACAACATATATTAATTCTGATGGATTATCATCAATTTTCATTTAATATATTAAATTTAGATATTAAAATTTAATAATTTGAATAATTTATTTTTTTAATTATAAAACTATATCAATTTATTAAATCATTATTTGTCAAAATTTTATATTAAATTTTTTCTTTTAATAAAAAAAATATATATTCAAAAAATAAATATTTTAAAATTAAAAATATTAAATTTAGAAAATTATTAATTAATAAAGTAATTAAAAATAATTTAAATTAATAAGAAAAATTTAAACACTAAAAAAATCAATTATTATTTCCATATAAATGATTTAAAATTTCATTATCATTAACTTGAACATTACCATTTTGAGGAACATGTCCAACTCCTCCAATTTGCAAACCACATTCAGGACATCTACTACTTTGCATTGGTTGTCCACACTCTCCAATAACATAATAATGACCATTTGGACATCTATACCAAGTTGTTCCTAAACTTTGTAAAATTTTTTGAGCATCAAATTTTGAAATAATATGAAATTCTTTTAATTCTTCATTTGTACAATGGAAATTATTATTGTCCATTCTTACAACTAAATTTCTTCCTCCAAACATTAACATTGATGTAATTTGAGAATTTTCTTCAATTTGAATGTAACATAATAAATTTTTTAATTTATTTTGAAAATCTTCAAAGAAAAAATTATTAAATGTTTTATATCCCATAAAATATTCTTTTATTACATTATAATTCCAAAGATATTTTTTTTCTGTTGAACTTAATTCTTTGTTTTCTTTAACTTTATTCATTAATTTTTTTTGATAATATTCTATTGCAACAAATATTTGTAATTGTGTTAATATATTATAAGTTGTTATTAATTTTGCTTGGACAATATCTGCATTAAATGATGTACAAATTTTATTACAATCTTCTAATAATGTCATTAAACCAATATAAATTTTATTTAAACATTCAATATTTCCTATTTGAATTTCATTTCTAACTTTTAAAATAATTTGTTTACTTTTCTTCAAAAATTCATCACTTCCATTTCTATTCATTAATATTTCTTTTACTTTCTGAACATCAATTAACCTTTTTTTAATAACATCTTGATATCTTGGTTCATACATTAATATACTTTTACATTTTGGACATACAGGCATATTAATACTTTTATCATCATCCATATATTTATCCATATCTCTAACTTCAATACAATGACCACAATTTGTTTTATAAAAAAGAGCATCATCTTCATCTTCATTTCCAAAGAAAATAACAAAATTCTCATCATCAGGATTACAAATCTTACATATTCCAGGACATCTTTGACCACAAAGACCCATACATTGATGCCCACACTCCATTATTTTTTCACATCGTTTATCACATCTTTTAATATTACATATTTCATAACATAATTTCTTACATAGTTGAGTATGTACACAACCTAATACACATTTTTCTTTACAGTCAATGCATTTTTCACAACATATTAAATTACAATAACCATGGAAACAAGTATTAGGACAAGGTTCTTTACATAAACATTCCTGTGAACATGTTTGTTTACATCTATGTCCACATATTAATCCTTTATCACAAATATTTGTACATGGTATATGTAACGTTCCATTAAGACATTTACCACATGTACCAGTACATTTATGACCACATTTTAAAGCAGCTTTACATGGTTCTTTACAACGACATTGATATAAAGGAATACAACATTCATATTTGTTTGAATGACCACATAATAATTTTTTTTCTACTTCTTCATGACATGGAATATCATCACATTTTTCATAGCATAAAGATTTACATTTATGACCACATTTTTTATATCTATTACATTTACTTTTACATAATATCATTTCTTCCTTTAAATAACATTCATATATTCCAGAATGACCACATGGTAAAGTCTTAGTTACTTCAGTCAAACAATTTCCACATTGTTGATAACATAGTTTTGTACATTTATGACCACAAGGTAATATTTGTGTACATTCTTTCTTACATTTTATTTCTTTATGACTGTATGGATGACATAATAATTCACATGTGTGACCACATGGTAGTCTTTCTCCACATCTTTTTTGACATCCTCCTTCAGGAATTTTTGAAAAATCAGTTAAATTAGATATTATTGTTTTTGTTTTATGTTTTTGACATGTTAATGTTAATTTATCTGATATTATTTCTTTTTTTTCAGCTAATTCTTTTATTCTTTTCCAAATATCTTTCATTCGAGAATCTGAATTTTTTTTTTCATTATCTTTGAAAGAGTAATATTCATTTTCTCCTTTAATTAAACAATCAATGTTTCCTATTATAAAAAATCCTAATTTGGCTCTTGAAAATGATACACAAACTCTATTAAAGTTCTTAAGAAAACCAATTTTATTATTTGAATTACTTCTAACTAAACTTAATAAAATAATATCATTTTCTTCACCTTGATAATTATCAACTGATGAAACTCTAATACCATCAATTCCTTCTTTTTTACAAAAAGATCTTATTAATAAGACTTGACCAACATAAAATGTCAATATAGTAATTTTAGAAATATCATAACCTTGTAATATGAAATATTTACATAATTTAACAAGATACTCAGCTTCAAATTTATTTTTTTTACTTGATAAATTAATATCTTCTTCTTCAGGACGATTATGGGTAATAATAAACATATCTTTTTCAATTCCTTTAATAATTTCTTTATTATCAACATCTTCATAATCAATATAATTATCATGATAAATTAATCTTACAAAATCAGCAAACATACTTTTCATTCTTCTTTGATATTTTAAAGTAGCATATGGAATTTTATTATTAATTAATCTTTCAAATAAACTAACATCAAAATTAAATTTTTTAGCTAAACCATAATCATAAGGTTTAGGTCTTAATTGTTGATGATCTCCAATCATAATTAAATGTTTAGTATTTTTAGTTAATAATGATACAATATGAGGTTCTAAAACTTCAGCTGCTTCTTCAATTATTACAACTTCAAAATTATTTTGTTCTAAAATTGTAGAATATTTTGCACAACCTGTTGTTGTCATTGCTATTATTTTATTTTGTTTTATTATATTTGAATCTGCCATTAATTCCATTGTATATTTTTGATTTAATTTTTGTTCGTATTCTTCTATTTTTTTAAAATTAAAAAAATTGTCTTTTGATAATATTTTATCTTTCATATAATCTATTATTACATTTCTTATTTGTGGTCCAATTTCCCATAAATTGTTATTTTGGATTATGTTTGATATTTCATCTTGGGTTAATTTATTTTTTAAATCTATTTTTTCTTCAATGAAATCATCATAATTCATTCTAAAATCATTGTCCATAATATTATTATATTCATATTCTAATCTTTCTAAATTTTCTTCAATTACATCCTCATCATCTTCACTATCATCAATATTTTGATTATTATTATCATTATCATTATTATTATTATTATTTGCATCATTTTGGTTTGCTAAATTTTCCAGATTTTCTCTTTCATGATTATTTCTTAAATATACATAATTGTTATTAAATTTACAAAAACGATCAAAAAGATCATAATCTCTTTCATCTATATTAAAAAGAATATAAATTTCAGTAATTTTAATTTTATTACACCAACATTTAAATAATTTTTTCTCATAAAAATTATTTCTTCTTTCTTCATTAATTAATTCATAAAAATCATTAATAATTTTATTAATAAGATTAGGAAAATATTGAATAGCATCATTAAAATGAATTCCTCTTCTTTCATCTAATAAATCTAAATAATCACGTAATTCATAACATAAATCTTCAATTGCTTTATTAATTTTAAAATAACTTTTCCTACCTGTTCTAAAATTTTTAATACCAAATTGTTTGACGTTTTCATTATTACATCTTCCACCAATTCTAATAATTTTATTTGTATAATCCATAATATGTTCAATAAATTGATCTAAGGCATGATTAGTATAACAAACAATTAAAATTGGACTTGAAATATTTTGAAGTAAAATACTTGTTAAAATTCCTCCTACATATGTTTTTCCTGTTCCTGGAGGACCTTGAATTAAGGCAATTTCATTATTTAATGATAATTGAATTGCTTCTAATTGAGATTTATCTAAAATATTTTTTAATGATAATGGTAATGAATTTAATTCAAAACTATCTTCATAATATTGAATATATTTATTTTTCCTTAAATAATATGCTTTTATATCTTTAAAATTAGCATCTATTATTTCGTTTTTAAATGGAAGATCTTTTGTATTTATTTGTTTTAATCTTTTTAATATATGAACATATGATTCGAAATATGCTTTTGATTCAAAAATATGTAAATTTTGTTTTCTTGAATTAATAATAAATTTAAATGATTTTTTATTTGTATTAAATAACTTTGCTAAAATTCTATATTTTGGTGGTTTTGGTAATTTACCCATTTGTTTATTATTATTTGAATTTCTATTTATAATATATGGATTATGATATACAGTAATCAAAAGAAAATCATTCCAATTTTCATCAGTTAAAACTAATAAACTTCCATAAATCATTCTTTTAGTAAATTTAATTATTTTTGGAGCTTGGAATTCAACAGTTAAAATTATTCCTTCATTTGTTGCTTCAATTCCTGGAATTGATGCATTAAAATAATAATAAATATCTTTATATTTTTTTTCAACATATCTTGGATCTATTTGTTCATTTTCATTATATAAACTATAAATAGTATATTTTAAAGCTCTATAGCAATCTTCATAAGTAAGATAAAAAAGAGTATTAAAATATCTATCATAACTTTTATATGATCCTTTAATTAAATGCTTTGCTATATTTTTTTCATAATCATTTAATAATTCTTCTTTTGATATCTCAATTTCTTGTTGTTGATAATCAATTGGGAATTTATCTAATTCATCATTTTGTTTTATTACAATTTTTAAATTTTGAAATTTTTTTGACAAATTTTCATCGTCTTGTTGTTTCTTTATTATTTCATTATAATTATCTATTATTTTCCATGCAATATCATTATATTCAACAAAGTCATCATCATTTAGTAAATCATCTCCAGCATTTTCACATTTTTTTTGTAATTCTTCAATCAAATTCCCTAAAGTCCATAAACTTAATTTTTTAAATTTATCATTAAATCTTTCCATTATTCTTTTGTAAAAAGTTAAATAATCATTTACAAAAATAAGATAATGTTTATCTATTACCTCTTTCTTTAATAAATAAGTTTTAACTTCATTACTAAAAAAAGCTGTATTATCAATTAAAGTAGAAATAATTTGATATGAAGCCTCAGAATTATCTTCAGACATTCTTCTCATAATACTCATAAACATTGAAATCATTAGTATTTTAAATTCAGTTCCATTTATTAAACTTTCATAATTAGGATAACTCATGAAATATTCATAAATATTATTTAATTCTTCATTATATAATTCTTTCATTTTTTCAAAAGAAATAAAAGGAGTTCTTCTCCTGTTATTTTGATTTTTATTTCCATTATTACTAAAACCACTATTATCATTTCTATCATTTCTTCTATAATCATCTCTATCATCTCTATTATTTCTTCTATTATTTCCTCTATTATTATATTCTCTTTCATTAAAATCATCATTTCTTCTATAATTATCTCTATCATCTCTATTATTTCTTCTATTATTTCCTCTATCATTAAAATCTCTTTCATTAAAATCATCATTTCTTCTATTATTTCCTCTATATCCTCCTCTATTCCCTCCTCTATATCCTCCTCTATTCCCTCCTCTATTCCCTCCTCTATATCCTCCTCTATTTCCTCCTCTATTTCTTCCTCTACTAAAATTTCTAAAACGTCTATTATTTCCACCATAATTATTATTACCATTTTCATTATTATAATTGTCATTTGAAAAATTATCAAAATCATTATTTGGTCTAGCATCATTTAAAATTGCACTTATATTATTTCCAAATAAACTATGTTGAATATTTAAATTATTTCCATGTAACATTGAATTATTGATTTCATCATCATCATCTTCCATAAATTGATCTAATATTGATTCCACATTATTATCTCTTCCTATGTTAGAATTATTATCTCTATTTCTTAACATACTATTATTTCCTATATTACCAAACATTTTATATGTATTTATTCAAAATCCAAAAATATATATAATTAAGCAATATAATTCCAATTAAATAGAAATAAAAAATTAAGATTAATTATAAATATTTTTATTTTTATCCAAATATTTCTATTTTTTTAAGTTATAGTATTCAATTTATTTTTTAAAAATATGTATTTATACATTTATTTATCTTTAAATTTTTAAAAATTATTATGACACGAATGTTTAACTTTCTTATAATATAAATAATATTTCTTATATTTTAATCAATATTTTTCTCAAAGTATAATAATAAAAAATATAAATAATATTTTTATATCTAATACAAAGAAATATTTAATAATGAAATCTAAAAAATAATTATTTTAAAGAAACATATTTTATTAATATTTTACCTTTTAATATACATAAAATTAACAAATATCTTTTTAAATATATCATAAAAAAATCTTAAAATTTCAAATAATAATATTTAATAAAACTTTATTAATCAAACATAAAAAAAAATAGGAAAAAGTCAGAAAAAAAAAAAATAATATATTCTTAACTATCATAAATAGGATCATCATCTTGTTCATTACAAACACCAGGAGTGACAATAAAATCAACATTATTCCTATTAAAACTAAGAGTCTTAGGTTGATTCCTAGGATGATAATAAGCAGGTCCAGGAACTTTAAATTCATATTCACTTTTCTTCCATCTAGGAGAAGATAATTCAAACAAATCAGGTTTTTGTGGTTTATGTAAAATTTTATGAATATATTCCATTCCTTGATCATTAGATAAACCTCCATTTGCCATTACATAATTATCATTTGAACTATCAGTTCTTTTAATATTATCTTTCATAAATGTTTTATTTCTTAATTTATATAAATCTTTTTTTGTTATTGCAAATGGATTATTAATTCCTGCTTTGATACTTTGTAAAAAATCAAAATCTGCATTTTGTTGTAAAGTATTATAAATTTTCCCTTTTTTATCCATTAATTTAAATTTAGCATCTTCAGGATTTTGTTTAGTTTTAATATCATATTTTTCTAACATATCAACTTTTTTTTTATGAGGTTCCTTAAAGAAATAAGATTGTGTTTGAGGTTTATTTTTATCATTAATATCAATATAATATTCATCTTTATAATATTTCCCAGGACCAGGATAATTAACTTCTTTCATTTTAAAAAATTTAGGAACAGTACTTTTAAAAACAGAATCCCCTTTTTTTTCTTTATTATTTTTCCAAAGAGCATCAAAAGTATTCATAATAGGATTATAAGTTCCAGGACCAGGAAAATCTTTTTTAACTTTTAAACTTTGAGTTTTTTTATTATTATACAAACTCTTAGATAATAATTTCTTATTAATATCATGTACAATTGTCTTAACTTCTTGAGGTTGATATTGTCCAGGTCCAGGAGCATATTTACTATAATATAAATTAGAATCATTAAATCTTTCACTTTGTGAAATAAAACCATTTCCAAAACCTTTACTTGAATAAAATGATGTGTTTGTTCTTGTAAAATCCAAATCTTGACTTACATTATATGATCCTGGTCCTGGATTGTTTTTTTCACTGTTCATTTTTGGAAAAAATCTCTCTGTTTGAGTTGAAAATCCTATTTTTGTTATTCCTTTTTTATCCTCTACTAATGTCTTTTCTATTTGACGAGGTATACTTCCTAAATTTTCCTTGTTGTATGCTGTCCAGTTTGGACCACGGAATAATTTTCCTTTTGGAGTTGTTTTACGAAATAAATTCTCGTTTATGTCGTTTAAGTTTTCTAAGGTTACTATGTTGGAGTTTACTGATATGTTGGATTTGGAGCGTTTCAGCTCAGACATTTTTTTTTTTTTTTTTTTTTTTTTTTTTTTTTTTTTTGTTTTTTTTTTTTTTTTTTTTTTTTTTTTTTTATTTTTTTTTTTTTTTTTTTTTTTTTTTTTTTTTTAGTTTTTTTTGTTTTTTTTTTTGTTTTTTTTTTTTTTTTTTTTTTTTTTTTTTTTTTGTTTTGATTTTTTTTTTTTTTTTTTTGATTTATTTTTTTATTATTTTGGTTTTTTTTAAATTTTTTTATTAATGATATTAAATTTAATTTTATCTTTAAAATATTATAAAATAAAAAAAAATGTCACATAATTTTCTTTTAATTATATTATTTACCTTATTGTCTTTATCATATACACAAAATATTATTACAGCATGGCATTATGATAAAGTATTAATGTATATATATAAAAATATTCAAAATTATTTTCAAGAAGATCTTTTAGAATTTATTAAAGAAATAAAAATAGAACCAAAAGAAGAAGGAGATATTAAAATATTAGAAATAAAATCTACTTCAGTGTCATTAACAACAATAGATTCATATGGCAATTTAAATTCTGGTTTATTTCTTTTTACACCATATAAATTAAATTTAAATTTTGATGTAAAATATCATTATAATGAAAAAGATTTAAATGCACAATTAGAATTAAATGTTAATGAACTTAAATTTAATGTTAATTCCACTAATAAAAATAAAATAAAAATGAATGATAAAGATTATATAGTTTACGAAGTTGATAAAAGTATTTTAACAAATTTCACAAATTTAATTATTAAAATTTTTAATGAAAATGAAATTATGACAAAAATTTCAAATAAAATAAATATAAGAAGTTATTATGAAAAAATAATGAAAAATCATAGAAATTTTATTTATGAATCAAGTAATGTTTTAGGTAATAAAATAATAGAAATATCTCTTAATCGTTTTATTGATTTTTGTAAAGAAGTTGATTTAAAATTTGAAAATGCAATATGTTATTTTTCAGGAGAAGTTAACGGTGATGATAAAGAAGATAAAAAAAATGTTGTTTTATCAATTACAAATTTTACAGAAGCAAATGATAATTATCATATGTTTATAAATTATAAATTATTTAATGATGTAATGTCAAAAATGATAAATGAAGGAATAAAAAATAATTTTAAAAATGGTTCAGTTAGTAAAGCATTGGATTATAATTTTACATCAAAATATATTAAAGAAGTTTTTGAATTTAAAATTGAATCTGATAATATTACTTTTAATGTTGATGTTGAAATTATTGATTTTAATTTTAATTCAAATGGAAAAGGAAATGCTACATTAAATAATACTATTAATATTGAAGGTCATTCAGAAAAAATTATTTTTAGTTTTTCTTTTGAATTTAATAGTGAAGCAAAAATAGTTAAAAATACAAAAATTAATATTTGTTTCTCAAATGTTAAAGTTAATAATGTTAAATCATCTACTAATATTAAAGATGAAAATAAATTAAAAAGTTGGATTGAAAATTCTTTTGAACCAACTCATCTTTGTTTAAGTGATAATGGAATAACTTTAAGAGATTATTTTAGTTATATGGAAGAAATAAAATCAGAAGAAAAAGGTATTTTCATAAAAGGAATGCATCTCTATCAATAATAATAGATATAAATAAAATATAAAAAAAAATAAATTTAAAATTAATAAAAACAATAAATTAAGAAATAACAATTTTATATTTAAAAATTAATCTTAAAAATACAAAAAAAAAAAATAAAATTAATGGAAGAATTAAGCGAAGAACAAATTGAAGAATTTAGAGAAGCATTTTCTTTATTTGATCCTGATAATAAAGGATATATTCAAACAAAAGAATTAGGAACAGTATTAAGAAGTCTTGGTATTCATGCAACAGATGAAGAAAAAAATGAATATATTGAAAAATATGATCAGGAACAAGAAGATAATATTTATTTTAATGATTTTTTGGAAATTGTTATTAAAAAAATTTCTGAATCAAAACCAGAAGATGAATTATTAGAAGCTTTTAATTTATTTGATACTGAAAAAAAACATGAAATTGAAATTTCAGTTTTTAAAGAAGAATTTAAAGAACATTTACCTGGACTTTCTGAAAATGAAATTGCTGATATTTGTGATTTTTTAAAACATGAAAATGGAAATTCAATAAATATTCAAGAAGCAGTACAGAAATTAAGTGAAAAAGTAAAATCACATTTGAATTAAAAAAAATCTAAATTTTAAAAATAAAAACATATATGGAAAATAAAATGATATAATAATAAAAAAAAATTTTAAAAAAATAAAAAATTTTTAAAAAAACTTAAAAAAAAAAAAAAAAAAATTAAAAAAAAAAAAAATGAACTCCATACCAGGTTCAAATATAATCCGTCAAAAAGCAATAGTAGAAACAGTATTCGAGCTTCCTTTAAAAACCATTTTAACAAGTCCCCGTCAAGACACATCTGAAAACTTTTACGTGTGTTCCCATTCAGGTGAAATAATAAAATTCAACGACAAAGGTGAATATTCAGTTTCATTATCAATCTCTGATCAACAGCCTTCAAACATAATATTCATAAACCATGATTTAGGTTCCAATAATATAGAATCTGATAATAAAAGTAATTCAAATGAAAAAGAAGAAGAAACAATAGAAGAACTATACATAAGTGACATAGCAAATAGTGCAATATATGAATATAAATCATTTTCAGAAGGTAAAGTTCGTACTATAAAAGATTACCAAGGAAATCCATTAAAAGGACCAAAATCATTAACAGTAAATTATGAAGATAATTCAATTTTATTTTGTGATGCTGGATACTTCGAATCAACATCATTAAATAATCCTTTAGGTAGTGTATATAGACTTGATATTGAAACTAAGGAATTAAATCCTATTTTATATAATTGCCTTGCTTTCCCTTCTGATATTTATTTTGATAATTTATTACAAGTTGGTTATATTGCTGAAACATTTAATAATAGAATTTTGAGAATGGTTGAAAATCCACAAGGTGAATATCATATTAGTGTTTTTTATGTTTTTAATGGAAGAGTTGGACCTACTTCTATTACTTGTGATGATGATGGGAATATTTATGTTAGTAGATTTGATTATCAAAGTAAAGATGGTGATGTTGATGGAGTTATTAGTGTTATTACTAAAGATGGTCTTCTTGCTGGAGAGTTGATTGTTCCTAAATTACCTGAAATTACTGGGATGTATATTCCTAGGAAGGATGATGAGGAGGAAAATGTTAAAAATGATACTGTTTTATATTTTACTGAAAGGAGCTTTAGTGGAGTTAAAAGGATTAAGATTAATCAGTTTATTCAGGATATGGATAAAGCTTTGGATAGTATGAAAATGTTTTAAGGTTTTTTTAAATGGATTTTTTTTTATTATATTTTTTTTTTTTGTATTACTTTTTTTTTTTGGTTTTTTTATTTATATAATATTTATTCTATAAGGTAAATTATCCCTTGTTTGTTTTTTTTTGAAGTTTTATTTTTTAATATTGAAATATTTTCAATTTTATTGATTTTATTATTAAAAATCTATTTATTAAAAAATAATAAAAACATTCAAAAGAATATAATAACCAAAATAAATAAAAAAAAAATTCATTTACATTCAATAAAAAAAATCCAAAAAAAAAAAAAAAAAAAAAAAAAAAAAAAAAAAAAAAAAAAAAAAAAAAAAAAAAAAAAAATAAAAAAAAATTTTTTCTCCCAAAAAA
>Ga0256407_10010070_pt1 | contig 13372 bp, 11 predicted proteins | sample RumenRJG_04DNA_FD_193489 | JGI IMG/M metagenome (GOLD analysis project Ga0256407, IMG submission 193489) | Bovine rumen microbial communities from Lethbridge, Alberta, Canada - RJG_04 | ecosystem: Host-associated > Mammals > Digestive system > Stomach > Rumen | place: Canada: Alberta... | reverse complement strand
TATAACTATTAATCCAGGATTTGCCATAGTGGCATTCTGTGCAGTGGTTATACTGACCTTAATTTCTGCAGAACAGTTTGATTCAAGAATGATTTGGGACAGAAGGGGGAATTGTGAGCAACACTAACGAGATGGCAAAGGTAAATCCTCTACGAAAAATATCATTTGCATGGATAATTCCTCTGCTTGCCCTGATTATTACAGCAATTATGCTGTGGGATAACACTCTCAATAGAGGACCGGAGGTTGAACTGATAGTTCCTTCAGCTGATGGTATTGAGGCAGGAAAGACTCTGGTAAAATTCCGCTCTGTAAATGTCGGTCGCGTGGAAACAGTGGAAATTGAAGATGACCTCAAATCGGTGCGACTTGGCATCAGAATGAATCCCAATACAGATAATTTACTCTTAGAGGATTCTAAGTTCTGGATAGTAAAACCTAGAATTGATACCAACTCCATATCCGGGCTTGATACCCTTTTAGGAGGATCCTACGTCCAGATCGCCCTGGGAACCTCTGACAAGAGGGCTGACCGCTTTATCGCTGAAGAGCACCAGCCGGTTAACCCTTACAATGAGGACGGTGTTACAGTTACCCTCAAGTCAAACGGTAAAGAGAGTATTCCTGAGGGAACAGTAGTTGAGTACAAGGGAGTAGAAGTCGGCAATGTAGCCACATCAAAACTTGATCCTCACACCGATACCTTTGAATACCAGCTCTTTATCCGTAAACCTTATGATGTTCTGCTAAAGGGAAATGTCTTTTTCTGGAATGATGCGGGCATCGATCTGAAGATTGATGGTTCTGGACTCAACCTGAGTACAAAATCACTCCTAAGTCTGCTGCAGGGAACTATCACCTTTGAGGGCTTTGGCTACCGTGATGCCGATAAAATGCTTGATCTTTCAAAGACCTATCAGCTCTACGAAAACCGTAATGCCGCAGAGAACGAAATGCTAAAGAGCTATCCTAACTTCCTGGTAAATCTCGGACACGATGCCGGATCACTTGAGGCAGGCAGTGACATCTACTATCGCGGAATACCTGCAGGCAAGGTTATAGAGGTTCCATGGCGCGTTGAGAATGTTGATGTTATTGCCCCTGATGATGATATATACGCGCTGGTATCTCTTTACACCTATAGTGAAGAAAATGAAGAAGTATCAATGAAATTCTTTATAGACAACCTGGATAAGAACAAAGTCTGTATCAATACCTACAGTCCCTCGATATTTTCTGGAGAAAACGCCCTGAATATCGAAATAGGCGACCACGTAAAGTGCAAGGCAAAAGAAAAAGTATTTGACGGAATTCGCGTCATACCAATGCAGAGCGAGATAAGCGGTACTCCTCAGAGACTGATGGGAGACATTCTTGCTGAACTCAAGGGAATGAAACTGGATAAAACCAGCTCCGAACTTCGCAAAACCATGGTAGAACTGCAGAAAACACTGCATCATATGTCCAACACGCTGGACAGTGTAAACCAGCAGCAGCTGGTAAAAGAACTTACCAAAACTGTTAAACAGTTTGAAAAGACCATGGCCGGCTTTGATGCACAGGGAAAAATATACAAGGATATGAGCCAGTTAGTGATACAGCTAAACCAGGCCCTAAAAGATCTCAAGCCTGCAGTTAAGGATGTGGGACAGAAACCTAATTCCATTATTTTCAGTGATACTACTGGCGATCCTGTACCTGGACGTCGTTAAACGGGAGAGCAAAAATGAAATCACGAATTCTGACAGGACTGGTATTATGCGCTACGATTCTTGCAGGCTGCTCAAGTGATACCCCATCGCAGATCAGATACTCGATGGTGCAGGATCTCAAGCCTGAAATGATGTCCGGTTCCGATAAGATCAATCTGCAGTTAAATCCTGTACTGGACGGTGGAGGAATAGTACTGCAGGTTAGTGAACACAGCCTGAGGGAAGCTCGCTTTCACCGCTGGGCAGAGCCGCTCAATGAGCAGCTTGAGGCTCTGGTAATCAACACCATTAAACAGGAGAATTTCAGCCTCAGAGATCAGACTCTCGATGTTTATGTATCCCGTTTTCAGGGTAGCGAGGCAGGAAAAATATATGTAAGCGCTTCATTTTCTGTGGTAAATGCTAAGGGACAGACAATCAGAACAGCAAGCCGTCAGCTTGAAACTGAGCAGCAGACTGCCGGTTATGATGCACTGGTTGCTGCTCTGCGCTCAGGCTTTGACAAAATCTGTCATGAGGCAATCGCAGAGCTGAAAGGAAGCAAATAAAGACTGAAATGGACTAATTAACCGAATAGTCCGAACAGTTTGTGCTTTCTCTGATAAAAAGGCTTGCTGTTTTCAGCAGCCTTTCTTCCAAAATCATCATTGTAAGGGACAATATCAATATACATCCTGCTTGGCAGATAATCTCTTGCAGCATCAGCAAGACCAGAGAAGATTTTCTTTCTATCTCCGGCAAAATCAACCACCAGAAGGTAACTCTGCTCCTCGTTACGAATCATCAGCTTGAGCCATATTGACTTGATTTCCTTAACTTTTTTTGAATGCTCAGTCAGGGCTTTTACCATGGCATCAGGGTAAATCTTTGGTTCGCCCAGCATGACTTGCGTATCTTCCTTTACGGAGATTTCAGAGTGACCTTTTTCAACAATGTCCTTTCGCTGTTTCATGTACTGAAGATTGCCGTTGGAGAACACAAGGTTATGACTGAAAGGATTGATGACCACTCCTGCCCCGCTGTCCTTAACCATTGCATAGTAGTCATCAAAGGACATGATCAGAGTTTTGATGTACTCATTTTTGAATCTGTCACCCTTGCGCAGTTCCTTCCAGTCTGTAAAGGCAGGGAAAAACACCTGATTATCATCAGAGGTAAACTGGACAAAGGAGATTTTTGAGTCTTCCTTGAAGTACTTCTGGCCGTTCTTCTCCACGATTGTGTTGTCGTCTACCTTGATTACTGAGAGCAGATGGGAGTTAAGAGCAAATTCCTGAGCGATATAATCTAAAAGGTTGTTTCTTTTTTCTTCGTTGTCAGTGCGGTTATATTCGTTGAGCAGTTTTGATAATTCTGGATTTTCAACCGGTTTGTTTACATCGATATTCATAACGGTAGGCCTTACTATATTTATTCTGATGTTTAACTCATTATTCTGTCTTTAACATTTTCAGAGCATACAGTACCGCTACAGGATTATAACTTAATTAGAAACAGTGAAGAGAATGATCAAAAATATGGAATTACGCTCATCTGTCTCATTTAAATCGTGATTTTCCCAAATACATCTTGAAAGGAAACCTTATAGTGTCTATGATGTTTGCAGCTATATTTGACATTATTTAGGACAAAAATGAGTACCAACATTCTTTTACTATGTGGCGGAGACGGTTCCGAACACGATATTTCACTTCTAAGCGCAAAATTCATTGAAGAACAGTTAAAAAAGACTCCTGAATTCTCAGTTACCAAAGCCGTAATTCATAATCACAAGTTTATAGTTGACGAGAACAAAACCGGTATTTTCCTTGGAGACAATATCTTCTCAGTTAACGGAAAGGATATTAAGATCGACTGTGTAGTACCTTGCATCCACGGTATTCCTGGTGAGACCGGCGATATCCAGTCTTTCCTTGAGATTCACAACATTCCTTATATCGGCTGCAAGGCAGAGGCCAGCCGTTACTGCTTCAACAAGATCACCACCAAGCTGTATCTGGATGCGCTGGGTATTCCAAATTCTCCTTATACCATCATTCCTTTACAGAATGACAAGTACAAAGCTGAAGCTCTGGCTTTCTTTGACAAGTATCAGGACATCTATGTAAAAGCTGCAAGTCAGGGTTCATCCGTAGGCTGCTATCATGTAACCAAGCGTGATGATGTCTGGGACAGCATTGCCGAAGCATTCCAGTTCAGCTCCGAAGTTATTCTGGAGAAGAACATCATTCACCGTGAGCTTGAGGTTGCAGCCTACGAAATCAACGGCGAACTTAAACTGTCACGTCCTGGAGAGATTATTATTCCAGACAACAAGTTCTATACTTTTGATGAGAAGTATTCAAAGGATTCAGGCACCATTACCACTGTAACCCCAGAAAATCTGTCTGAAGAGGATATCCGCACCATTCAGGATATGGCCCGCCGAGCCTTTGTAGGTCTGAAGCTTCGTGATCTTTCAAGAATTGATTTCTTCCTGTCAAAGGAAGACGGCATTCTAATCAATGAGATCAACACCTTCCCTGGCGCAACACCTATTTCAATGTTCCCTAAGATGCTTGAGCACAATGGTGACGTTATGTCTGACTTTCTTGCAAAGGCTGTAAAGAAAGCTATTTCCGAGAAGAAGTAGAAGACAGAAAAGAGAATTTTAAGATAAACAAAACCCCGGTTTAGATTTTTAAATCGGGGTTTTTATTTGAAGACGCTAAGCTTTAGCCGCGTTTCATAACATCAAAGAACTCATTATTGGTCTTGGTCATTGACAGCTTGTCGATGAGGAATTCCATTGCTTCAATTTCACCCATTGGATGCAGGAACTTTCTTAAGATCCACATCTTCTGCAGCTCATCAGGAGAAGTAATAAGCTCTTCACGTCTGGTACCTGAACGTGTTACATCAATTGCAGGATATACACGCTTCTCGGCAATCTTACGTGACAGGTGAAGTTCCATATTACCGGTACCCTTGAATTCCTCGTAAATAACTTCATCCATCTTAGAACCGGTATCAATCAGAGCAGTAGCAATGATGGTAAGTGAACCGCCTTCCTCAACGTTACGTGCGGCACCGAACAGACGCTTTGGCTTCTGTAAGGCGTTGGCGTCAACACCACCGGTTAAAACCTTGCCTGATGAAGGAACAACTGTGTTGTAGGCACGGGCCAGACGGGTAATGGAGTCCATAAGAATAACCACGTCATTCTTATGTTCAACCAGTCTCTTTGCCTTTTCGATAACCATTTCAGCAACCTGAACATGACGGGTTGCAGGCTCATCGAAGGTTGATGCTACAACTTCACCCTTTACATTACGAACCATTTCGGTAACTTCTTCTGGACGCTCGTCAATCAGAAGAACAATCAGAGTGCACTCTGGATATTTGGTTGAAATAGAGTGGGCAATATTCTGAAGAAGCATAGTCTTACCGGCTTTTGGAGGAGCAACAATCAGACCACGCTGACCTTTACCTACAGGAGCAACAAGATCGATAACTCTTGCAGTAAGGTCTTCCTTTGAACCATTTCCCAGCTCAAGCTGCATTCTGTCCTGAGCAAACAGAGGAGTGAGGTTCTCAAATAAAATCTTGTGACGAGAATTTTCTGGATCGTCATTGTTTACAGAATCTACCTTCAGAAGAGCGAAATACTTTTCGCCGTCCTTTGGAGGTCTAATCTTACCGGCAATTGAGTCGCCTGTTCTAAGGTTGAATCTTCTTACCTGACTTGGAGATACATAAATATCATCAGGACCAGCAAGATATGAAGAATCAGCACTTCTTAAGAAACCAAATCCGTCAGGAAGAATTTCAATTACACCTTCGCCGAAAATGTCTTCACCGTTTTTTGATGATGCTTTCAGGAGCTGGAAGATAATTTCTTTCTTACTTAGGCGGGCAACGTTCTCGATTCCATTCTGCTCACACATCTGAACGAGCTGAGCAACAGGAGTGTTTTTTAATTCGGTTAGATTCATATAAGTTAAATTACAATCATGTTCTGCATGGGGGATGCAGGAAGGATCTCTTAATTGTTAAGTTAAAAGGATTTTTCCGTGTTAGGCCGTTACACATAGGCCTAGGTGATAACGTTGGACTCAACGTTAGGCGTATCATAACACAGTTTTTTTCAAAGTTTGCAATTTTTTTTGATTTTTATGCCGTTTGCTTCTTTGTTATACAAATGCGAACTATGTAATATTTGTATGCTTTTATTGACCTATACTAAAGGTATCTGTTTGATTTTTATAATATAGGTTTACATGTATGAACTTTTCTAGATATTTAACTGTTTCGGTTCTTGCTGCTGCACTTTGTCTTCCTTTTGCAGGAGCTCAGGCCAAAACGGTTATTGAGGTTGCTCATACACAGATGGAAACTCATCCGGATCACATTGCCTTGCTGGCCTTCAAAGACTATGTTGAAAGGCATGCCGGTGACATCTATGAGGTTCAGATATTTCCAAACAAGAAAGCAGGCTCCAATGAACAGGTCATCGATCTTTTAAGAGCCGGATCTATTCAGTTTATGGTTATCTCTTCAGCTAATCTGGAGCCATACAACAGAAAATATTCGGTATTCTCCATTCCCTATCTGTTCTCCAGTGAAGATGAATATGAAAAGTTTATAACAGATCCTAAGGTTCTGGAGGAGCTTGGAACAAAGAATGAGGAGGATGGATTCACTCCACTTGTAGCCTTTACCGCAGGTTCGAGAAGCTTCTATGCCAAAAGTCCAATCTCAACACCTGATGATCTGAAGGGAAAGACCTTCCGTATACAGAGCGGACGTACCAATAAGGATATGATGGAATTTTTCAACGCCAATGAAATGACCATCAGCTTCGGTGAGGTTTACAGTGCCCTGAAAAAAGGACTGATAGATGGAGCCGAAAACAATGAGCTGGCACTGGTAGAACAGAAACACGGTGAATTCTGTAAATACTACTCCTATGATCATCATCAGATGATTCCAGATCTGCTGGTAGGTTCTACCGTATTCCTGTACTCAATTCCGGAGAAGGATTTTGAAATATTCAGACAGGCTGCACTAGAGGCCCAGGAAGTTGAATTTGCAATGTGGGGAAACAGTATAAAAAAAGCAAAAAAAAGCGCTCAGCAGCTTGGAGTGGAGTTCTTAGAAGTTAATGTGGATGACTTCAGAAAAAAAGTTGCACCTATACATGAGTACCTGCTGAAGACCAGACCTGAGATTAAGGAACTTTACGATAAAGCCAGAGCCATAGGAACGCAGGAGACTGAAAAAAAATAGCACAAAGAACTCCCCCGCTTCCGTTATAATGATTTAATTTAGAAATAACCGATTGAAATATCGGTTATTTTTTGGACTTCAGATTACATCTAACTTCAGCTTACAGGATTTTTTCGATGAATTTCAATGCAGTACATCATATTGCCCTTATCGGTAAGAACTACCATAAATCCCGTCATTTCTATGTTGATTTGCTGGGATTTAAGGTTATCAGAGAAAATCACCGCGAAGACAGAAACGACTGGAAAATAGATCTTGCCTGCGGAGATATCGAAATAGAATTGTTTATCAAGGAAGATGCGCCTGAGAGAAACAGCGGTCCGGAGAGTGCCGGGCTCAGACATCTTGCCTTTAAGGTTGAAAGTGTGGAAGAGACCGTAAAGGAGCTGAACCGACTGGGAATTGAAACCGAACCTGTCAGAGAGGACACCTTTACACATAAGAAAATGACTTTCTTCCGTGATCCTGACAATCTGCCACTCGAAATCCACGAGTAGCAGATAATGGCTGTACAAAACTAGTAGTAGGAGTATCCTTTGACAGCCTCAATCATCAGAGGAACATCCTGCTTTCCTTTATATTCACGAACCAGATCGCGAAGGAATGAGCTGGCACCTGTAGGTTCCGAGTTACCGAACATGCTTCTGACCTGAGCATAGCTGATGAACAGAGCTTTCTTGGCACGGGTCACACCTACGTATGCCAGACGTCTCTCCTCTGCAAGAGATTTATCTGAATAGGCACAGAGTCTTGATGGAAGAATATCCTTTTCAAAACCTACCAGAAATACATATTTGAACTCAAGACCTTTAGAGGCGTGCATTGTCATCAGATTAACCGCATCCGCAACATTGGAGGTACCGCCCTCCTCATTAAGCTCACCGGTTGAAACCAGTGTGATGTTGGACAAATAGGTTAAAAGAGGATCTTCAGTTTTCTTTTCCTTCTCTGTTGCAGACTCAGCCTCAGAGGTATTTTCCTCAGAAGAGTCATCCTCAGAAGGAGGAGCCGCTTCAAATTCCTTTATATTGGAAATCAGCATACCAAGGTTGGCATAACGGGAGTGTTCCTCGGTATCCTTGCCATCCTTGAAGTCCTTTTCCTGATAGTACTTATAAAGGCCTGTCATTCTGAGCATCTCATCTGCAAATGCAGAAAGACTCATATTCTGTCTTTTCTCATTCAGAGCCTTGAAAAGCTCATAGAATACAGAAATCTTTTTATAAAGAGAGCTTAGGGTCTTATCAACATTCCCTGAATTTACATGAGCCTCCAGAAGACGCATGGCCCTGATCAGAGAACAGTTTCTCTCGTTGGCAATGACTCTGAGTCCTTCAACTACCTTAGGTCCAATCTTTCTTGAAGGAGTATTGATGATTCGAAGTAATGCGGTATCGTCATCCTCATTCACGAGAATTCTCATATAGGCGATGGCATCGAGAATCTCGGCACGCTCAAAGAACTTCTGTCCACCGTAAATAACAAAGGGAATATGCTTTCTTAAAAGGTTCTGCTCAAAATCCAGTGAAAGATAGTTATTACGGTACAGAATGGCGATATCTCGGTAATCAACTCCGGAATCATGCAGTGCGGCAATTCTGTCGGTAACAGTAGCAGATTCAACCTTATTGTTGGCGCAGTTCAGGATTTTAACCTTGTCACCATCACCGAAATTACCCTTTAAAACCTTCTCCATCAGGCGGTCACTGTTAAAGCCGATAATGGTATTTGCAACATCCAGGATTTTCTGAGTGGAACGGTAGTTCAAAGCCAGGAGCACCTGCTTAACATCTGAGAAATCTTCCAGAAACTTTCTCATGTTGCCGACATCAGCGCCTCTCCAGCCATAGATTGACTGATCATCATCACCCACCACCAGCACATGTGAATCAGGACCTGCGATCAGACGCAGGAAGCGGTACTGGATTGAGTTGGTGTCCTGAAACTCATCAACCAGAATCTCTTTGAATCGGCGGTGTTGAAGCTCACGGATTTCACGGTTGTTTTCCAGAAGTTCAACGGTTCTTAAGAGCAGTTCACTGAAATCTACTGAGTTTTCCTGGTTGCAGACCTTCTCATAAACGGAGTAGACGCGGTCTGTAATTTTCACATGATCAGGAGACTTTGCGGAAACCATCTTGCTGTAGGCCAGAGCTCGAATTCCGTTTTCCTTCTGCTTACTGATATTAGAGGCAATATCAGAAGGCTTAAACTCCTTGGTATCAATATTCATGTCCTTCATCAGACGCTTAACCAGAGATACCTGACTGTCAGTATCGAGAATGGTAAAACCAGGAACCAGACCTGCATACTGGGCATAGGCTCTGAGCAGTCTTAGGCATATGGAATGGAAGGTATTGGCCCATAGGGAGGACTGAACTGAATTGCCTACCATCAGACTGAGTCTTTCACGCATTTCGGTAGCTGCTTTGTTGGTAAAGGTTACCGCCATGATGTTGCGAGGAGCAATATGATAATGCTTTATAAGCCAGGCTATTCTTGAAACCAGAACTCTGGTCTTGCCGGTTCCGGCCCCGGCGATAATCAGCATATTGCGCAGCTCAGCAGAAACAGCCTCATGCTGTGATTCATTCAGTCCTTCAAGAATGCTGTCAGACTGAGGATCTTCATCAAGAGCATCTTCTGATAGGCCGTTGTTAAACTCGTATAGTGAATTGTCTTGCATATTTACAGTAAATCTTTAAGTTCTAGAACATTGTCCAGGAGAATATCAGGCAGCACCTTAAGCTGCTTTTCATCAGGTGAAATACCGGTGTAGCCTTTGTATACCCAGGCACATTTACAGCCGGACTGAACAGCTCCATAAACATCGGTGAAAGGATCATCACCGATATGAAGTATTTCATCTATTTTAACATTTTTGTATTTAGCGCACTCTATGAACATATCTGCATAGGGTTTTCTGCGCAGACCGCCTACAGAAGGACGGATATCGCGCTCAAAATACCTTTCAAGACCGATTTTTTCAGGCTTAAGATTACCGTTTGAAAGCGCAATCATCGGATATTTCTCGCTGAGAGAGGCCAGCATATCATAGATATCCTGATGAACAAATCCGGCAGAACGGTGATCTACAAAAAGATCAACAAGTTCTCTGGCCTCATCAAGGCCGTTCTTTAAAGGGATCTTAAGACGCTTGAAAGCCTCAACCAGACTTACCTCACGCAAAAGAGTAACATCGTCGGCAAGAGCAGGATTATCATGAAGAACCTCAGCCTTAACCTGTGACCAGTAGTCATACTTAAGACAGGCCCCGCCTAAACCGTAGGTGTCGCAGAGGTACTGGGTGAACCAGGCATCAGCTTTACGTAAAACCGTCTCACAGTCATAAAGGGTATTATCTAAATCAAAGGAAAGGACTTTAATCTTACTGAGATCAATCTGTTTTAAAAATTTCAATTCTTTTTCCTGGATGCTAATGGATGAGAGTTATTATATACGGCTTTTAGATGTTCAAAATCCAGATGAGTATAAATCTGTGTTGCAGCAAGACTGGCATGCCCCAGCATTTCCTGAACCGAGCGCAGATCCGCACCTCCCTGCAGAAGTTCTGTTGCAAATGAATGTCTGAGCTTATGAGGATTCAGATGAGTGGTGACACTGGCCTTGTCACACAGTTTCATCAGATTCTGCTCCACGGCACGGGTAGTCAGTCTTGAACCGAAACGGTTTAAAAACAGAGCAGGCTCTTTAGGCTCAAAACTTTCTCTAATCAGAAGATAGTCATTTATTCTTGAGATGGCACTGTCATTAACAGGAACCACACGCTGCTTGCTGCCCTTGCCCAGCACTCTGACTTCCTGAACAAATTCGTCATAATCCTCAAGATCAAGCCCCACCAGTTCAGAAACACGCAGACCAGAGGAGAACAGCAGTTCAACAATGGCAAGATCACGTCTCTCGTATATTGTTTCAGGAGTTAATGACAGAATGGCATCTATCTCTGTTAAAGAGAGTATCTTTGGCAGATGTCTTTTGATCTTGGGCGCTTTTATCAGTGAAAAAGGATTATCTGGGATTTCTTCAATGGATACGAGAAATTTGAAAAAGGAACTTAAGGCGTAAAGATCATGGGCAACAGAATTATTGTTGAGCTTGTTCAGATCAGAGTCAAAATTAAATTCTCTCTGAATTACTCTCATCTGTTCGAGTTTAACGTCTTTCCATTCTTTAAGCTCAGAAAACTCCCTTTCCAGAACCTCAAGTGCTTTATTAAGAACACGCTGATAAGATTCTATAGTATGCTGACTTGCCCGTTTCTCAAAACGAAGTTTATCTAAATACCTGTCAATAAAATCTTTTAACATATTACACTTTCAGAAATTTCCGCTTAAGTTAGATAGACATCTTTCAATATTACTATTCAAAAGTATGACTTCTTTTTTTCAATCAGGCAACCCAAAAAACAAATTGAGTTAACTCTGAATTTAATTCACTAGTACACATAGTTGGAAAAGACACTCCTGTTTATAGTTGGATAAATGGGCAAAATACCCCTGTTTATAGTTGGATAAGTAGGCAAAATACCACTGTTTATAGTTGGAAAAGTGGGCAAAATACCCCTGTTTATAGTTGGAAAAGAGGACAAGATAAAACTATAATATAACAAAGATCCAGCAAAACAGGCGATAAGCATGAATTCTCTAAAAAGAAAAATAGACCATTATCTAAAGACTCATTTTGAAAGCAACAAAACAGCCCTTTTAATCGAAGGAGCAAGACAGATTGGAAAGACACACTCAATTAGAGAGTATGGAAAAAATTATGAGAGTTTCATCGAAATAAATTTTATTGAGCAACCTGAAGCAGTATCGTTATTCAGGAATTTAAAGAATTCTAAGGATCTGTTAGCAAGATTATCTCTTTTTACTACAAAGTCTCTCAAAAAAAATTCTACACTCATATTTTTCGACGAGGTTCAGGTGTGTCCTGAAATACTGACATACATTAAGTTTCTTGTTGAAGAAGGATCCTACCGTTACGTTTTAAGTGGTTCACTGTTGGGAATAGAGCTCAACAATCTAAGATCAGCTCCTGTAGGATATCTCACGATTAAGAGAATGTATCCTCTTTCTATTGAAGAATTCTTCTCAAATCTTGGGATTGGACAGAATATTATTGAGTCGCTAAAAAAATCCTATATAAATCTATCACCTATAGACGAATTCGTTCATCAGAAAATGATGGAATTATTCAGACTTTACCTAGTTGTTGGTGGAATGCCAGCTGTAGTAAAAAAATATATTGAAACCAACAATCTTCAGGAAGTTTTATCAACTCAGAAACAAATCCTAAATCTTTACAGAAAGGACATAAGTAAATACGATGACAAAAACAGATTATCAATAATTGAAATTTTTAATCTAATTGCTCCTGAACTTAATAACCCTAACAAGAGATTTATCATTAAGGATCTTGGGAAAAATATAAAATTCGACCGATATGAAAACAGCTTCCTATGGTTAAAGGATGCAGGTGTATCCATACCTGTCTATAACATTGATGATTTAATAATACCTTTAATTCTTTCCAAATCCAGAAGCTTATTCAAATTGTTCATGAATGATATAGGTCTTCTTGCTGCTGAATACTCTCAAGGAATTCAACTTAGGATTATAAGCGGAGACAACAGTATAAATTGTGGTTCTATATTTGAAAACGCAGTGGCTCAGGAACTGTTGTCTAAAGATTATGAACTCTTTTATTACAATAACAAAAAGAGAGGAGAATTGGATTTTGTTATTGATTATGAAGGAAAAGTTTTACCAATTGAGGTTAAGTCTGGAAAAGATTACAAAATACATAGAGCTCTTTCAAACATATTGGCAGATAGTGAATACAAAATTGATAGAGCAATTGTATTCACTAACTCTAATATCCAGGTTGAAGGTAACAAACTATACCTTCCGATTTACATGGTAATGTTCTTGGAAAAACCAGACAATATTCCCTCGTTTTATAAGATAGATGTATCAGCTTTGAATTAGAAAAAATTAATTGACGATTAACTCTCCTGTATTTTGGAGTTAAAGAAAACTGAAAAACTTGAATACTGCTATGATGCAGCTCAGGCTGCAACTAAGCAGATAATCAAAAAAAGATTATGCTTCAAATTTTATTTCCAGAGGATAAAAGAAAGTCTATGGAATCGGTATTGGCTTTGCAAAAAAGAGCTGTGAGATTATTCCCCTTGGAAATCAGGTAAAAGATTCTGCTAATCAGTAGATTTATTCTATTAAACCATCAAGTCCGACGAGCATTGATTATGTTTTGCTTTGGTGAATAATGTTCTGAAAAAAAAGGATCTCAAATAAAATAATGTCGGAGTTTTTCATCTGAGATCCCTAAAATGATGGACTTTATATTCAGCT
>Ga0256407_10010069_pt1 | contig 13372 bp, 13 predicted proteins | sample RumenRJG_04DNA_FD_193489 | JGI IMG/M metagenome (GOLD analysis project Ga0256407, IMG submission 193489) | Bovine rumen microbial communities from Lethbridge, Alberta, Canada - RJG_04 | ecosystem: Host-associated > Mammals > Digestive system > Stomach > Rumen | place: Canada: Alberta... | reverse complement strand
GCAGGAAATGCGCCGCCGGCAGAAGCAGATCATACAGCACCGCGCCAGCGATAAAGACCAGCACGGACTTTGCATGAGAAGCAGGGGACGGTCCTCCGCCCCCTGTCTTTGCAGCTTCTGAAGTATGAGACCGGGAACCGTCCCACGCCTCTGAAAGAAGCGGGATCACCAGCAGCAGACCGAACACTGAGATGAGTGTCGGGAACAGAAAGGGAGAGGTCTTCCATTCTGTCACGTTCCGGTCGAAGTGGTGATGGTACAGCGAATAGACAAGAAGCGCCGCAGAGCATGCTCCGACGAATGCCGCTTCCTGGTATTTTCTGTTTTTTAAAGGATTTCCCTTTCCCGTTTCTTTCATGACACTAATTCCAGGTCCTTTCATCCGCAGTCCCAGATTACGGCTTCGGAATGCCGAACTCCTCCGGGCTTTTCACCGCCGCGCCGGCGTCGTAGAGCATCCAGGAAATGTTGGATTCCCACACCGCGAAGAATTTCTCCGCCTCCTCGACGGTGGGATACTTTTCGTACAGCTTTTCGATGCAGTTGTCGTCCATGTACTTCTCGAACTCCGGATCCTTGACGGCTGCATGGGCCGCGGCGCGGAGCGTCTCCTTGATGTCCTCCGGAACGTCCTTGTGGACGATCAGGCTGAGGGGCGTGTAGGGCATGGCCATCATCTCCTCACTGCCCGGCATGACGGAAGCCAGAGTGACCACGTCCGGATGGGCGGACAGGGGATCCACGGAGCAGACCGCCAGCAGCTTCAGATCTCCGCTTTCAATATAAGAAGCGACCGTCGAATAGTTGGAGTTCGTGAAGTCCACCTGGTGACCCATGACGGCGGTGATGCCCTCGGCCCCGCTGTTGTACGCTGTGAGCGCCGGCTCATAGCCGTAACGGTTTAACAGCAGCGCCTGGATGTGGCCCGAGCCGCCGGGTCCGGTGTAGCTCATCTTGATCTTCCCGGGATTCTCCTTCATGGCATCCAGCAGGTCCTGGATCGTCTCATAGGGAGAATCCTTCGCCACCACCATGACCTTCGGGTCGTTGGCGATGGGCAGGATCGGTGAGAAGTCACCGTAACTCATCTCGCTGATCCCCATGACCCGCTGGGTCCCCAGGCTGTCCGCCGTGAGGAGCAGGGTGTAGCCGTCGGGTTTTGCCTCCAGCGCGGCCTCCGTTCCCACAGAACCGGACGCCCCGGCTTTATTCTCCACGATGATCGTCTGCCCCAGCTGCTTTTCCAGGGCAATGGCCAGCTGACGGCCCACCAGATCCGTGGTCCCGCCCGCGCCGTAGGGGATGATCATCGTGATGCTCTCCTTCGGGTAATCCGATGCCTTTGCGGCAGCATTATCCGCGGATGATGTCTCCGCCCCCGCCGCTGACTCTGCAGCTTTTGTGTCCGCTGCTGCTGTTTCTGCGGCTTTTGTCTCCGTTCCCGCCGTCGTCCCGGCACCGCTTCCGCTGCCCGCGCAGCCCGCAAGGACCAGACTCACCGCCGCGGCAGCCGCTAAAAAGATTCTCTGACTCTGTTTTATAAGCTTCACTTTTTCTGCCTCTCTTTTACAGTCTTTCACAACCTTTTACAGTCTTTAAATTCTTTCACAACCTTTTACAGTTGTCAATGTTATACAGCGGTATGCCAAATTTCACAAGCAAGATCTGAAATGCACACGGGGATACACACATCCGTCTCTTCCATCACGATCTCCGGCAGGCGCTGCTCCTCAAAAGCCGCCAGCACCATGACCGTGTCTTCCCGCAGCTTCGGAAGATACCGGTCATAGTACCCCGCCCCGTGACCCAGCCTGCCGCCCCTTCCGTCGAAGGCGACGCAGGGGACGATGACGAGGTCGATGTCCTCCGGCTTTACCGGGACTGCCAGCTCCGGCACCGGCTCCCGGATCCCGTAGGCGCCAGTGCGCCAGTATTCTGCAGGGTAATCGTTCTTTTCCGAAGGATCATCTTCCGGCACTGCGCTGTTCCCACCCGGCTCAGCATGATTTCCTCCCGGTACCACCGCTTCCATAATACCCGCCCCATGGCACAGGGGAAAAGCGATCCGGATCTCTTCCGCCCGGGCCTTCCGGTGAAACTCCGAAAGATCCGCCTCGTCCCAGGCCGCCGCATACGAAAAGACGGTCCTGACCGGAGGCAGCCCGGCTTCCGTTCTCTCTATCTTCAGCGTCTGCAGATATTCGTACATGAAGCCGCTGACCCTGCGGCTTTTTTCTGCCCTGGTCTCAGCATCCAGGGCGCGCCGGGCTGCAGTCGCCTTCTTCCGCTGGGCTGCTTTTCTGATCGATGCCGCTTCGGCAGCTGCAGATCCCGGCTGTCCGCCCGTCGCAGCTGTATTCACTTCCATTCTGTTTCCGTTGTTTTCTATTCTTTCCATAAACAGAACTATAATTGCCCCGAAGTTTTTTGGCAACTGCTTTGTTTCTTATACCCATTTGGTTGTAATTCATGATCCGCGCCACAATTTATACCCTTTAGGGTGCATTTTATGCAGGCGCTCTAAATATATACCCTATGAGGTATAAATTCGACTAATTCAGTTGATTTTATACCTGATAGGGTATATATTGATGATATCAGCGCTATATGCAAGTATATTTCAAGGAGTCCCCATGAATCCAATTGGAGAATACGTTAAACGCCGGCGCCGTGAGGCCGGTCTTACACAGGAGGAATTCGCCCTTCGTTCCGGTCTCGGTCTCCGTTTTGTCCGGGAGCTGGAGCAGGGAAAAGAAACTGTAAGAATGGATAAGGTCAACCAGGCGCTTTCTATGTTCGGCATGGAGGCAGTGCCGGGAAAGAAGGAACGGAATGAATGATACAGGTACAGTTCTTCGCCGGGGCAAGGTGTTTGTCCAGGGTCGCTACGCCGGTATGGTCGAAGAGACTGAGGACGGGTATTCTTTCGCATACGACAGTGGATACCTGGAAGCAAACGGTCCAGCTGTCAGCCTGACCATTCCTCTCCAGGAAGAGCCCTTCTTTTCGGAGACTCTGTTTCCTTTTTTTGACGGTCTGATCCCGGAGGGCTGGCTTCTGTCCGTTGTCACAAGAAACTGGAAACTGGATCCCGAAGACCGCTTCGGACTGCTGCTGGTCTCCTGCGAAGACAGTATCGGAGATGTCAGTGTAAAAAATGCTGATGATGCAGACATTATAGAAAGCAGCGAGGATAAGGAGGTTCACGCCATATGAAGAACTGCCTTTGCTGCGGGAAACCGCTGCCAGAACAGGATGAGAAGAGCGGGACAGGTTGGCACCAGAAATGCATCCGAAAATTCTTCGGGACAGAGCAGCTCCCTGAACTTGATCTGTCGCCGGAGGCGTTGGACCAGTTGGCGGAAGAAACAGCCCAGAAGCATCTCACGGTGCCCGGAGTTCAGAAAAAGCTGTCACTGCATCTGTCCAGAGACGAGTCCCCTCGTCTTACAATAGTGGATGCGCCAGCCGGTTATATCCTGAAGCCCCAGGCGCCCCGGTACACCTCACTTCCGGAAGCCGAAGACTGCGTCATGCGTATGGCCGATGCTGCCGGGATCGCTACAGTACCCCATGCTCTTCTGAAATTCGCTTCCGCACCAGCGGGGCAAAATGACCAGGATATTTATGCGTTTATCACCAGGCGTATCGACCGCAGCTTTGATCCGCGTCCATCCCGGAGATCCGGGAAGTCTGTACCGAAGCGCCCTGATCTGTACGCCATGGAAGATTTCTGCCAGCTGAGTTTCAGACAGACCCGGGACAAATACCGGGGCTCTTATGAAAAATGCGCCGCCATCATCAGCCGCTGGTCTTCCCTTCCGGGACTTGATCTGGCGGAATTCTACTACCGGCTCCTCTTCTGTTTTGTGACAGGGAACTCGGATATGCATCTGAAAAATTTCTCTCTTCGGGAAAAAACAAGCGGCAAAAGGGACTTTGTCCTTTCTGCCGCATACGATCTTCTTCCTGTCAATATTGTCCTTCCGGAAGACAAAGAAGAGACCGCTCTTACACTGCATGGAAAAAAACGTAATCTGCGAAAAAATGATTTTCTCGCCTTTGCCGATACCTCCGGGATCAACTCTGCCGCAGCCCGACGGATCCTCGGGCGCATCGTTTCTCTGGAGGACCGGTTTCACAGAATCTGCGACGCTTCGCTGATGCCCGCGGAAATGAAGGAATCCCTTCATGAGCTGATGAAGATCCGCTTCCGTCGGCTCTTATGACCGCAGTTCCGGATACATCAGTCTCACAGGCTGCCACCGCTCGTCGACCATCTTTTTCCGCATCCGCCCTTCATCCAGAAGCCTGTAGAGCGTGTCCCGGTCCCGGGCGGCTATGGCGTCTCTGTATTCCTTCAGATGGCCGATCAGATGATCGATCTCTGCAGTCACACGGTCTCCGTTCTCCAGGAAAAGCTCCGTCCACAGTTCCGGGCTGAGCCACGCCACCCGGGTGAGATCCCGGTAGCTTCCTGCGGAAAAACCTTCCGGGGCATCCGCCGTCGGGCTCTTGATATAAGAGCTGGCGACCACGTGGGCCAGTTGGGAGGTAAACGCGATCATGGCGTCATGTTTTTCAGCTGTCGTGATGATAAACCTGCCGAAACGCGCCGGGGCAAAGCAGCCCTTCACCCGTTCGATGAGCGCCGCGTCCGCTTCCGCCGGCGGCACCAGCACCATGGTGCTGCCGTCAAACATATCCTCTTTAGCGTACCGGAAGCCCGAATACTGAGTCCCGGCCATGGGATGCCCGCCCACAAAGGTGAAGCCGTACTGCTCCGCCAGTTCGAACCCTGTCCGGCAGATCTTCCCTTTGACCCCCAGGCAGTCCACCACCAGGACATGAGCCGGTATCCGGGCCGCATTCTCCCGGAGCCACTCTTCTGTCCCCTGCGGGTAGGCTGCCAGCAGGATCAGGCCGCACAGACCGTATTTGTCTTCTGTCAGTCTCCCGTTCATGTCCCGCGAAAGAAGCGCTGCCTCCACGGTCCTTTCATCCGTATCCATTCCCAGGATCACTGATTCCGGATCCCGGCGGAATGCCTTTGCCATGGACCCTCCAATGAGGCCCAAGCCAATAATACCGATCGTCATGGTCTCCTCCTTATTCTGTGCTGAGGCACATCCGGAGTAAAATACTGCTGCAGATCATCCTTATCATACCATTATTTAGTCTCCGCTTCATTCCTGTCGAAGGGAGTTCCCCTTCATTCGCACCGTCGCTTCGCTCCGCTGCTCATGAATGGGCGCTTCCTGCTTCCCTTTTTCTTTATCATCTCCCGGATCGCTGCGCGCTTCGCGCTCCCGCGATCCTGAAAACATTCGGAATCCGCGGGGCCCCTGCCCCGCTCCTTCCTCATGTTTTAACGGGAATCAAAAAAAGACGGCCAGGCACATAAACGTGCCTGCCGTCTTTTATGATTCCCTGAGATGATCAAATCAGGCTCATCTCGTCCTGGCTGATGCCTTTGAAGCCTCTTCCGCGCATGGCGGCCTCGGCCCTTACGGTGTCGGCGACGCGGAAGATCATGTAGGCGTGTTCACTGCTGCTGAGGATGGCATACATGTACTCGATGTTGATGTTCTCCTCCGCGAAGACTGCCAGGAGCTTGTTCAGGCCGCCCGGCTCGTCCGGCACGGCGTAGGCCAGGACCGGCGTGAGGCTGGCCACATAGCCTTCCTTCTTTAAAGTGTTCGTGGCGGCAAAGACATCGTCCACGATAATGCGGGCAATGCCGAAATCCTTGGTCTCGGACACGGACAGTGCGCGCATGTCGATCTGATTGTCTGCCAGGACCTTTGTCATCTCATTCAGGGTACCAGGTCTGTTCTCAAGAAATACGGAAATCTGCTTGACACTCATCTTATTATCCCCTTTCTCCATCACGCACCCAGACTCGGAATGCTTCGCATTCCTCGTTGAGGGCGGCCATAGTCGCTTCGCGACTTGTCCGCCCGGGAAATAAAGACAAAACGTGCCCGGTGAGCAAGCTCCCCGTTCAGTTTTTTCTTTATTTCCTGGGTGCTTTCCTTATTCAAATCTTTCTCTTATCGATGACGCGGACTGCCTTGCCTTCGCTTCTCGCGATGGTGCGCGGCGCCACCAGGGTGACCTTTGCCTTGATTCCCAGCATGGACTTCAAGCCCTCCACCAGCGCTTTCTGGCGCGCGGAGATCTCGCCCAGGTTGTCGGTGAACATTTCGGGTGTCATCTCCACCTGCACCTCCAGGGTATCGGTGTTGTTGACGCGGTCCACGATGATCAGGTAGTTTGCCGCGTAACCGTGCTTCAGGAGCACCGTCTCGATCTGGGACGGGAACACGTTCACGCCGCGGATGATGAGCATGTCGTCGGAGCGGCCCTTCGGCTTCGCCATGCGGACGTGGGTGCGGCCGCAGGAGCACTTCTCCCGGGTCAGGGTGCAGATGTCCCTGGTGCGGTAGCGGAGCAGCGGGAACGCCTCCTTGTCGAGGGAAGTGAACACGAGCTCGCCCTGGGTGCCGTCCGGCAGCACTTCGCCGGTGTCGGGGTCGATGATCTCAGCAATGAAGTGGTCTTCATTCACGTGCATGCCCTTCTGCTCGGAGCACTCGAAGGAAACGCCGGGGCCGGAGAGCTCGGTGAGGCCGTAAATATCATAAGCCTTGATGCCGAGGGTCTTCTGGATGTCCTGACGCATCTCCTCGGACCACGCCTCTGCGCCGAAGATGCCCGCCTTCAGCGGAATATCGTCCGGTCCAAGGCCCATTTCCTTCATCTTCTCGCCGAGGAACGCCGCGTAGCTGGGGGTGCAGCAGAGGATCGTCGCCTGCAGGTCCATGATGAACATGATCTGGCGCTCGGTGTTGCCGGAACTGGTGGGGATGGTGAGGCAGCCGACCTTATGGCTTCCGCCGTTCAGTCCGGGGCCGCCGGTGAACAGGCCGTAGCCGTAGGACACCTGGCACACATCCTCGTTCGTGCCTCCCGCCGCCATGATGGCGCGGGCGCAGCACTCTTCCCAGAGATCGATGTCATGCTGCGTGTAGAACGCCACGACGCGCTTTCCGGTAGTACCGGAGGTAGACTGGATGCGGACACAGTCCTTCAGGGGCTTGCCCATCAGTCCGTAAGGATAAGCTTCTCTCAGGTCCGCCTTGGAAAGGAAGGGGAGCTTGTGCAGATCGTCGATGGACTTGATGTCCTCCGGCGACACGCCCTTCTGTTCCATCTTCTTCCGATAATAGGGGACATTGTCCCAGACATGCTTCACCTGCTTGACGAGCTTTTCGTTCTGGATCTCAATGATCTTCTCTCTTGGAGCGCATTCGATCTCCGGCTGATAATAATGTTCCATAGCTGACACCTTTCTTCTTGATACATTTTCCGCTGACTGTACTGTCAGGTCGTTTCATGCTGCGTACCCGTCCTTTGTCCTGACGTCCGGGACTTAGGTTCCGGGGCTGTATTCCGGAAAACTGTGAAAGCTCTCCGTATCTTCAGCGCTGAAAAACCATTACTCGTCAGTACAGTTTCCTCAGCGTGCAGATCCATTTCCTTACGCGTTCTTTCCGAGAAGGAACGCTTTTTTGTTCATCTCCAGGAACTTTGCCGGGACGTTCGCCTCCAGGGACTTCATCCAGGCCTCCTCCGGGAGGTCAAAGTAGTGGGACAGGCGTCCCATCAGCACCAGGTTCACAGCCTTGGCGGAGCCCGCCTCTTCCGCGAGCTTCAGGCAGTCCATGGCGTCCACCTTCGCTCCGGTGGCCTTCATCTTCTCCACCAGGTCCTCCGGGTACTTCGCCGCGCCGGTGATGACCGGCATCGGGTCGATCTGCTGGGTGTTGGTGACGATCTGTCCGTCCTTCTTCAGGAAGGAGAGCCAGCGCGCCGCCTCCAGGATCTCAAAGGAGACGATAAAATCCGCCTCGCCCTTGTCGATCACCGGGGAATTCACGTGCTCGCCGCAGCGGACATAGGTGACCACGCTGCCGCCTCTCTGGGACATGCCGTGGACCTCGGAGACTTTTACGTCAAGGCCCTGGGAAAGAAGCAGATGCCCGAGGAGCTTGCTCGCCAGAAGGCTTCCCTGCCCGCCGACGCCTACGATCATGATATTCTTTGTCATCGCTGCCATGGCTCAGGCCTCCTTTCCGGTGCTCTTGAAAGCATCAAACTTGCAGAGCTGTTCACAGACGCCGCAGCCCACACAGAGCGTATTGTCAACATGGGCCTTGCCTCCCTTGAAGGAGATGGCCGGGCAGCCGATGCTCATGCAGGCCTTGCAGCTTCTGCACTTCTCCGGATCCACCGCCAGCGGCGCTTTGTGCTTCACGTATTTAAGTAAAGCGCAGGGCCTGCGGGAGATGATCACGGAGGCTTCATCAGCCGCGAGCTCTTCCTTCAGGACCGTGTCGCATTCTTTCAGATCGTAGGGATCCACCACGCGGACGCGCTTGAAGCCCATAGCCCGGCACAGCGCCTCGAGGTCGATCTTTCCTGCCGGGTCACCCTTGATGTTGTAGCCGGTGGTGGGGTTCTGCTGATGTCCCGTCATGCCGGTGATGGAGTTGTCGAGGATGATGACCGTGGAGTTCGACTGGTTGTAGGCGATGTTCGCGAGACCGGTCATGCCGGAGTGCATGAAGGTGGAGTCGCCGATGACGGCAACGGTCTTTCCTTCGCTCTCCTTGCCCAGGGCCTTGTTGAAGCCGTGGACCGCGCTGATGGAAGCGCCCATGCAGAGGGTCATCTCGATGGCGCCCAGGGGCTGGACCGCACCCAGGGTGTAGCAGCCGATGTCGCCCAGCACCGTGACCTTGTTCTTCTTAAGGGTGTAGAACAGGCCTCTGTGGGGACATCCCGCGCACATGACCGGCGGTCTCGGGGGAATGGCTTCGTCGAGGCTGCGGCACTCCGGAACCGGCTGGCCGAGAGCCTTTGCCACCAGGTTCTGGGAGAACTCGCCCTCGATGGGAAGCAGGTCCTTGCCGGACACTTCGATACCGAGCTGCTTCACGAAGTTCTCGATGATGGGATCCAGCTCTTCCACCACCACGAGCTTCTTCACCTTCGACGCGAAATCGCGGATCAGCTTTTCAGGAAGCGGGTTCGCCATGCCGATCTTCAGCACGGAGACACTGTCCCCGAACACTTCTTTTACATACTGGTAAGACGTGGAGTGGGTGATGATGCCGATCTCCGTTCCGCCCATTTCCACCCGGTTCACCGGCGCCGTCTCGGCGTACTCCTCGAGGGCCTTCGTGCGGGCTTCAACGATGGGATGGCGTCTGATGGCATTGCCCGGCATCATGACATACTTCGCGATGTTCTTTTCGTAAGCCTTTTCCGGAACAGTGCGCTCCCCGGTCTCCACCACGGACTGGGAATGGGCGACTCTGGTACACATCTTCAGAAGAACCGGTGTATCGAACTTCTCAGAGATCTCATAAGCCAGTTTCGCAAATTCCAGGGCCTCGGCGGAATCCGACGGCTCCAGCATGGGAACCTTGGACGCGATGGCGTGATGGCGGCTGTCCTGCTCATTCTGGGAGGAATGCATGCCCGCATCATCCGCGACGCCGATGACGAATCCCGCGTTCACACCGGTGTAGGACATGGTGTAAAGCGGGTCCGCCGCCACATTCAGTCCCACATGCTTCATTGCGCAGAAAGAACGCTTTCCGGCCAGGCAGGCGCCGAAGGCCGCCTCCATGGCCACTTTTTCGTTCGGAGCCCACTCACAGTAGATCTCGTCGTACTTTACGGCTTCTTCGGTGATCTCCGTGCTGGGAGTTCCCGGGTAGCTGGAGATAAAGCAGCAACCCGCCTCGAAGAGACCGCGGGCAACCGCCTTGTTGCCCAGCATCAGCTGTCTCATAGCAATTCACTCCTTTTGTGCATAATTATACAATGTCTGCCTTAACATGCCTGCTTTTCTGTTTCCGGCCGGCATATATAGATTTCAGTATACCACTTTCGCGCTTTACAGCAAAGCGCTTTCGCGCTCTCCCTTCTCATCGCGTAAAATGCCGCCGGCATTATAAAAGCGGCCCCGCCCATTTCCGGACGAGGCCGCTGCTGTTCATCTTTCTTTCCAGCAATCTGTTTTCATCGGCTCAAGTTTCCGTTGACGGGCATTTTCTCTGACACGGGAAAGAAGCGGCTAAAGTAAAAGCCGCCAAAAAACGTAAAGCCGAAAGACTGCGCGCTCTGAATGGTCATCTGTGCTCTCACTGCCGTTCTCCTTTCCGGGTCAGGACTCTCATCCCGCCCAGCTTCATTTTTATGCAGTATATTCTTGTTTATGCAGGATGTCAATACTGAAAAAACAATTCTCGGAAATCGAGCACCGGATCTTCACACTTTCCGGAATGTCTCCATATACGCCATAAGCCGCATCAGCCGGGAGACTTCCCGCTGCCCTTCCGGGTTCAGGTTCCTGTACAGCTCCGTGACCGAGCTCTCAGGCTGAACCTTCTCCAGGATCTCAGATTGGTCTGTCATCAGGCTTTCAGGCAGGCCCGCCGCCGGTTCTTCTCTCTTTTCTGCGCCCTCAGAGATCCGTCGGATATGCTCCCGGGCTGCTGCCGCCACTACTGCCGCTGCGTCCGCTTCCAGGATCCCGCAGACGGCTTCCAGCGTATCGTCATCGATCCGGCGCTCCCCGTTTTCCATGCGGCTCAGCAGTGCGGGCGAAAGATTCATTCCCCGCACGGAAAGCTGCTGCGACAGCTCTCCCAGAGTGTATTTCTTTGCCTTCCTGGCTTTTCTGAGTTCCGATCCGATTTCTTCTATGATCTCTGTTTTTCTGAAATTCCCGTAGGCCATATATCTCCCCCGAATGATCAGGACAGGAACTGTCCGCAGCCGCTGCATTTCCGTCTGCTCTCTTGATCTCATCTCTTATGTTATCAGAATTATATATATTTGGCAATATTTGACATATTTAGATATTTTGCTTGCAAAACCCGGATATCCGCGCTATGATGAAAACACATTTCCTGTTTCTTTTCCACTGCCGTTTCCGGCAGTCTGTCCGATGGGTTATCTTCGGGTCCCTCATGTAATTCCATTATTCCTGTTCAGACCGTATTATTTATATTATTTCTGCTGTTTCCGCGCGCCGCAGGTGCACATGCCGGTACGCGTTTCACAGGCATACCCTTCATTTCATTCTAATCCTGTAATTTCAATTCCAAGGAGATCCCTTTCTATGAGACATTACTATTATCTTCCCTATGTTTTCGGCGCAGTCAATCTTTTCCTGATCGGCATCCTGGCACTCATCCTCCTGGCCATATCCGTCATGGACCTTCTGGGACGCTGGAAAGTCTACAAAAAAGCCGGGGAACCCGGCTGGAAGGCCTTCGTGCCGCTCTACAGAGAATACACGCTGTTCCATCTCGCCTGGGCGGACAAATACTTCTGGCTCTGGCTCGGCCTTCTTGTAGCGGTGCAGCTGTCAAGAGGAAGCAAGGGACTGTTCGGAATCCTCGGCGGCCTGCTGGCTCTCGTCTTCGGTATCGCGCTCGCAGCAGTCACCTGGGTGAGCCGCCGGCGTCTCGCTGCCGCCTTCGGAAAAGACAAAAATTTCGCTACCGGTCTCTTCCTTCTAGGTCCCGTCTTTATGCTGATGCTCGGCTGCTCCTCCGCTAAATACCTCGGTCCTGATCCCGCCCCCATCGAAGAGACCATCCCCGTGATCAAGCCCTATATGGAAAAGATCGAGAAACAGCTGAAGCAGTGATCCGGATCCTGCCTGCATAACTTTGACGGTACATTCTCCATGTGGTAAACTTTTTCGGAAAGAAGCTGAACATTACTGCCGGCTCTTGCCGGGTCCGCACTGACAAACCCCTTTACCCGAAAAAGATGAAACCAGTAAAAGCACAGACCGAAAACCACCGCACCAGGAGGCTGCTCACCGGGAGGCCTCTCCCCTCCCTCCTTTATTTCGCGCTGCCCATTATCTGCGGCAATGTCTTCCAGCAGCTGTACAACATCGTCGACGCGGTCGTCGTGGGAAACTATCTGGGGAGCCTCTCCCTCGCCGGCATCAGCGTGGCGGCTCCTCTGATGGATGTACTATATGCCCTGATCCTCGGCGGATGCATCGGCGTCAGCGTCCTGACAGGCCGCGCCTTCGGCGCCGGGGACAGTGAACAGCTCCGCCGGACCCACACCACTGCGCTGCTCGGCGGCGCCGGGGTCACGCTGCTCCTCTCCGCAGCAGGACTCTTCTTCAGCCGTTCCATCCTGCTGGCCCAGGGAGTCTCGGAAGAGACCGCCACGGAAGCCATGCGCTATCTGAACATCATTCTGGCAGGACTCCTGTTTTCCTTCCTGTACAACTACCTCGCGGCTCTTCTCCGCTCCTGCGGAGACTCCCGTTCCCCCTTCCTGGTGCTCCTCTGCGCCTCCACGCTTCACGCGCTGCTGGACGTGCTTCTGGTGGGAAAGCTGGGGCTTGGCATCCGGGGCGTCGCATTTTCCACGGTCTTTTCCCAGGTCCTGTCCAGCGCGGCTCTCTTCCTGATCATCTACCGGAACACCTCCCGCAGCACCATGCAGGAGGCTCTGGCGGTACCGCTGTCCGCGCTGCATTTTTCGCCTGCCATCGGCCGCGAGATCCTCGCCTTTTCCTGGGCCTCTGCGATGCAGCAGGCGGTGGTCTGCACCGGCAGGCTCCTGATCCAGGGGATGCTCACAGGACTCGGAAACGAAGTCCTCTCAGGATACAACATGGGCATGCGGACGGAGCAGTTCCTCTTCTGCTTCTCCCAGGGGATCAGCGCGGCCCTGGTCGTCAGCATCTCCCAGAATCTGGGAAACGGACAGCCGGACCGTGTGAAGAAGTTCTACTTCAGCGCCATCGCCTCTGTCCTGGCTGCATCGCTCTTCACCTGCAGCCTCTGCATCTTCTTCCCCGGGAAGCTCATCGGCATTTTTTCGAAGGATCCCGCAGTCATCGCCGCCGGGATCGCCTACACCGGGACCATGGGCTTTGCCTATCCCTTCTCCTACTGCTTCGAGCTGGCCCAGGGCTTTTTCCGGGGCGTGGGAAAACTGCGTCTCACCATGATTGCTTCCCTGACCCAGATCCTTCTGCGGGTCCCGCTTTCCTATGTGCTGATCCCGCGCTGGCAGATCCACGGCATCTGCGCTGCCGTCATCACCGGATGGGTGCTGCTCACCTTCCTGGAGGGCGGTTACTCCCTGTATTACCTGCGCAGGAACCGCTTCTGAAACATATGCTATATTGAACACTCCCACCGCTTATAGAAGCGGGGGATTCCTGCTTCCTCGCTGCAGCTTATTCCCGGCGACATGTTGCCGGAAACAGAGGCTGCTGGCTCCACAGGCGTTTTCGGTTCGGACAGTTCCT
>Ga0256407_10010066_pt1 | contig 13374 bp, 10 predicted proteins | sample RumenRJG_04DNA_FD_193489 | JGI IMG/M metagenome (GOLD analysis project Ga0256407, IMG submission 193489) | Bovine rumen microbial communities from Lethbridge, Alberta, Canada - RJG_04 | ecosystem: Host-associated > Mammals > Digestive system > Stomach > Rumen | place: Canada: Alberta... | reverse complement strand
TGAACAGCTGGTGAGCGACGACGAAATAGAACAGCGCATTGGTATGCCTTGTTTCGTGAAACCTGCTGCCGACGGTTCTTCCTTCGGTGTCAGCAAGGTCAAGAACAAAGACCAGTTGGCTCCTGCTATTCGTAAGGCCATGCTGGAGAGCTCGGAGATTATGGTAGAGCAGTATCTGGAAGGAACAGAGATCTCCATCGGTGTCTATAAGACCCGCGAGAAGTCTGTCGTATTGCCTGCTACGGAGGTGGTTACCAACAACGAGTTCTTCGACTATGACGCAAAATACAATGGTCAGGTTCAGGAGATTACGCCTGCCCGTCTGTCAGAGGAGGTTACCCGTCGTGTCCGCGAGATTACCAGCCATATCTACGACATTCTCCATTGCAACGGCATTATCCGCATCGACTATATCATCTCCAAGGAGGGTAAGATCTCGATGTTGGAGGTGAACACTACGCCTGGCATGACACCTACCAGCTTTATTCCCCAGCAGGTGCGCGCAGCAGGTCTGGAGATGAAGGATGTATTGACTGACATCGTAGAGAACCAGTTCTAAGTTAGTGGTGAGAGGTAAGAAGTTAGAGTTATGAGTAACGAGTTTGACGAGATACGGCCTTATGAGGCGTCGGAGATGAAGCAGGCGTTCAACGACTTGTTGAACGACCGCCAGTTCAGCACCATCATGAAAGGCTTTGCGCCTTGGCTACCAAAGGGTCTGCGCAACGGACTGTTGCGACTGGCCTTTACAGGTGTCAAGACACCGCTCGACTTCCAACAGCGCTTCATGAAGCCCATCGTCAACTGGATTATCCGTAAGCATACAGACGGCTGTACGTTTGACGATGCCCTGCTCCCTGAGGACAAGTCGTTACGCTATACCTTCATGAGCAACCATCGCGACATCGTGCTCGACTCTGCTTTTCTGGACGTCAAACTCGTGGAGGCAGGCTACCCCACTACCGTAGAGATAGGTATTGGCGACAACCTGCTCATCTATCCTTGGATTAAGCGGTTGGTACGCATGAACAAAGCCTTCACCGTTCGTCGCGGTCTGACGGCTCATGAGATGATGCGCTCCAGTCAATTGATGAGTCGCTATATCCACTATGCTGTCACTGAGAAAAAGGAGAATATCTGGATTGCCCAGCGCGAAGGACGCGCCAAGGACTCCAGCGACCATACACAGGATGCCGTACTGAAGATGCTGGCGATGGGTGGCGAGCTCCGCGAACTGAACATCTGTCCACTCACCATCAGCTATGAGTTCGACCCCTGTGACTACCTGAAAGCTCAGGAGTTCCAGCAGAAGCGCGACAATCCCGCTTTCAAGAAGTCACGTCAGGATGACCTCGACAACATGAAGACGGGCATCTTCGGTTACAAGGGACGTGTCCACTATCGTTGCGGCACGCCTATCAATCAGTGGCTCGCTGAACTTGACGGGCTGCCTCGTAACGAGTACTTCCAACAGCTCAGCCAGCGTATTGATCAGGAGATTCATGCGGGCTACCGTCTATATCCCTGTAACTACATCGCCTTGGATCGTCTGGAAGGCACCTCAACCTATGCCGACCAGTACACGGCAAAGGACATAGAACGCTTTGACAAATACCTCGCTGGCCAGCTGGCAAAAATCAGCATTCCCAACAAAGACGAAGCCTTCTTAACTGAACGCATGTTGACGATGTATGCCAACCCCGTACGCAACTACCTAAAGGCAAAAGTATGAAAAGGCTATCGTCTTCTATCCTCCTCTGTCTTCTTTTGTCTTCTTCTGTATTCTTCTTGTCTTGCGAGAAAGACAACTACGAAAAGGGAGAAGGACGCTACTCTTTGCTGCTGGCAGACTTTGCCTACCTGACTGTCAACAGCGAGAAAGCTGGCGTATCGTTCCTTACCGACGAAGGTGAGAACTACCAGATTAGCAATCCGCAGAAAGCATCATGGATACAGACGGCCGACACAGTCTACCGCGCATACCTATATTATAATAAGACGGATAATGGTAAGGCGCGTGTAACCTCCATGGGTAGTCTTCCCACTCTAAAGCCCCGTGACGCCAAAGAGTTCAAACGTCAGCCACAAGACCCGTTGGGTCTGGAGAGTTCCTGGCTAACGCGCGATGGCAAATATATCAATCTGGGACTACTACTGAAAAACGGTCGTGATGACAACGGCAAGGAAGGCACCCACGCCTTGTCACTTATCTGCGACGAAGTACGCCAGAACGACGACCAGACGCAGACTGCCTATTACCGGCTGTTGCACGACCAAGGAAACGCCCCCGAATACTATACCAACCGTCGCTACGCATGTATCCTGCTACCAACAGAACAACGGCCAGACAGCGTGTGCCTGACCGTTAATACCTACGACGGTGTCGTCGTCAAGAAATTCAAATTGTAGCTCTTACTCCTCTGGTGAGAAATCGTCCTTACCAACGCCACAGATAGGGCATACCCAGTCTTCGGGAATGTCTTCAAAGGCTGTGCCAGGAGCGATACCGCTGTCAGGGTCACCTACTTCGGGGTCATACACGTAGCCACAAGTCTCACAAACATACTTTTTCATAAGCTTTTAGTTTTAAAGGATTATAGGGAAAAACAATTATTTGTTGTCTATTATCTTCACGACCTTCTCGACGATACTCTCTGGCGCAATATTGCGCATACAGGCATAGTCTCCACGCAGACAAGGCTTCTGACCGAAGATGCTACACGGACGACAGTCGAGTGGTATCTGCACGGCATTCTCCTCAGTCTGTCCCCATCCCATGAAGCCTGCATAAGGATGCGTTGCTCCCCAGACACTAACCACAGGCGTACCCGTGAGTGATGCCATATGCATATTCGAGGAATCCATAGATACCATTACGTCAAGATGACTCATCAATATCAACTCCTGATGCAACGACTCCAGTAGCTTGCAGACATAAACACAAGCAGGATGTTGTTCACACCACTCCGTAAAGCACTGGTCTTCCTGTTCTCCACGGCCAAAGAGGAGGATACGAGCCTTGGGATACTTGGCAAGGAGCTGCTCAATGACTTGATGCATCAGACGTGGCGGATAGGTCTTTCCTTCATGAGCCGCAAAGGGGGCTATACCAATCCATTGCTCATAGTTCTTCTTGACGCACAGCTCCTTCGGCAACATGTTCAGGTTGCCACCCTCTTCAGGGAAGATGCTCTTAAACTGTATCTCCACCGGATAACCCAGCTTGGCAAAGACATCGATATAGTTCTGGAAAGAGGTGGGCTGCTGCACCAGTTTCTTGTTCGATGCCGACGTGATGCGACGACGGCCCTTACGGTGTTTGTTAATATGGGCCACACGGTAATGTCCCAGATTAAAGCGCATGCGTAGATATTCTGAACGTAACACACTGTGCAAGTCGGCAATAGCCGTAAACTGCTTGGCAGCGAGTCTGCGGTAGAGTGCATTCAGTCCCTTGATACCGCGATACTCATTCTTCAGATCGGCAGCCATAAAACCCACATTCGGTGCAAGGTCCTCAAAGAAGGGGCGCGCAAATGTCCTGCTCAGTACCGTGATGCGGATGTCAGGATACTGGTGTGCCAACGAATAGACGACAGGAACCATCATCGCCACGTCGCCCATTGCCGAGAAGCGGATTACAAGTATGTGTTCTTTCTTCATAATGGTTATTAGCTGTTGGCTTTTGGCTGATAGCTATTTCTTATACAGAATAGGATTGGTAGCAGGGTCGTTGTACATCTTCATCTGGCGATACACCTTCATGTATTTACGACCGGCCTCGATATCCTCTAACAACTGGTCGATAGCTGTTGACAAGTCAACCTGCTGCTCCAACAACACGTCTAGCTTAGCCTGACATTTCTGTACATGCCCAGCGTCAGCATCCTTTCGCTCTGTCTGCTCCTTCATGTGCCAGATTTTCAGCGCCAGGATACTCAGACGGTCAGTAGCCCATGCGGGACTCTCCGTATTCAGACGCGCACCGGCCTGTGGCTTCACGTCGGCATAGACCTTACGGAAATAGGTATCAATCTCTTCCACCAAGTCCGTACGGTCCTGGTTAGAGCGGTCAATACGACGCTTCAAGCCCAAAGCTTCCGTGGGGTCAATATGAGGATCACGAATAATGTCCTCCAGATGCCACTGCACGGTATCTATCCAACATTTCAGATACAGACTATACTCTATCGAATCACGCTCATAAGGGTTGTTGATAGGAGTATCCACATGATCCTTCAAGTGGTAGTCACGAATAGCCTGATTGAATATCTTGTTGGCTTTTTCTGTAAATGTCATAGCGTTTGTTTTTTATTGATTTTGCAAAGATACGATAAATAAATGACAAAACCGCATTTTTCCGTAATAATTTTTGTTATACATAAGTAATTATAAAATGTTTTTGGTCATATTCGTACTTTTTTGTATCTTTGCAAAACCAACAAGATGAACATACATCCACTCCATAGCAACAACGAGCGCCCGGCACGGTTTACCTATCCGTTCTGTTACGAGCCACATCCTTTGTGCTGTCAGGCAGCAGCAGAGGTGCAGCAGTATATTGCAACCCATGAAGAGATTCGCTGTGATGCCGACAATGGCAAAATGTTTGGTGTCTTGGTGGTGGAAAGTGCTGAAGGACTGGCTTTCCTTGCCGCTTATAGCGGACTACTGGCAGGCCGTAACGACTGGCCATATTTCGTACCACCAGTCTATGATGCCCAGCAGCCTGACGGACACTTCAAAGTCACGGAGCGCGAGATTTCTCTCACCACTCACCTCTCCCCTCTCACCTCTAAACAGATGTCCCAAGAGCTGCAGACATGGCTGTTCCACCAGTACCAATTGCTCAACGCCCGTGGTGAGGTCAAAGACCTCGTTGACATCTGGCAACAATACTACAGCAGACCTAAACTCAGGCAGAAATACCCGCTGCCACCAGGAGGTACGGGTGACTGCTGTGCGCCAAAGCTGTTGCAATATGCCTACCAGCACGCTCTTCGCCCCATCTGCATGGCCGAATTCTGGTGGGGAAAGACCACCAAGGAGGAGTTGCGCCAGCACTTGAACTACTACCCTGCCTGTCGTGGCAAGTGCAAACCCATCCTGACATGGATGCTACAAGGACTGGACGTCGACCCCAATCCGGAGACGCTGGGTTTTGAGCACATGGAGATACCCACCATCTATGAAAATGACGACATTGTGGTGGTCAACAAGCCCAGCGGCATACTGTCAGTACCTGGGCGCGTCGAGGACTACAGCGTAGAAACTGTCATGCACCAACGCTATCCCGGCAGCATCGTAGCCCATCGCCTCGATATGGGCACCAGCGGCCTGCTCCTCGTAGCAAAGCATCCGGATGCATACCACCCATTGCAACAACAGTTCATCCGCCATGAGATAAAAAAGAAATATATAGCATTGCTGGAACATGCAGGACAGGGTACGGGTATTATCAGTCTGCCCCTGCGTCCAGACCCCATGAATCGTCCTCGACAGGTAGTCGATATGGAACACGGCAAACGGGCTGTGACACGCTATGAATTCATTGATGACCATTTAGTAGCTCTGTGGCCAGAGACAGGGCGCACCCATCAGTTGCGCATCCACTGTGCCCATCCCGACGGATTAAACAATCCCATTGTCGGTGACGAACTCTATGGCAGCAAAGGCCAGCGGCTCTGTCTGCATGCTGCTGAGATATGGTTCCGTCATCCTATCAGTGGAGAAGAAATGCATTTTGAGACAATTCCCGATTTCTTATGACACAGACATCACCCATACAAGCCCTTCAACAGCAACGACTGTTATTACAACTGGAATACGAGACCGAGAAGGAGGCCTTCCGCCAACAGACCCAACAGACGGGTATGGAGCGGAGGGTTAAGCGAGGTGATGCCTGGTGGCCCATTAAGTTCAGCAAGAGCTACTACAACTCGCTGAACCAGTTGGCGGTAGAGGTGGTGCGTACTGCCGATATCGACATAGAGCACAACTTCGAATTCGGGAAGCCTGTAGCCTTTTTTACTGTGGATGAAGGTTCTGCCGTCATCAAACATTTCCGGCTCACGGGCATCGTCAGTTATGTCGATGGCGACCGAATGGTAGTTACCGTCCCCGATGGATTCCCCATTGTAGATCTGCAAAATGCCACTACTTCCAGCGATTCATCGCTGGGCATCCAGCTCTCATTCGACGAGACATCCTACCGTCTGATGATGGAGGCGCTGGACCGTGTCATCCGAGGCAAGGGACGTTTAGGCTATCTGCGCGACCTCTTCTATTCGCACCAGAAGCCCGAAACCTTTGTCTTCCCACCCATGCACTTCCCCTACCTGAACGCTACACAGGAAGAGGCTGTCAATATGGTGCTCCGTGCCAAGGATGTGGCTATCGTACACGGTCCTCCAGGCACGGGCAAGACGACAACCCTTGTTGAAGCTATCCGCGAGACACTGATGCGCGAGAACCAGGTGCTGGTATGTGCGCAAAGCAATATGGCTGTTGACTGGATATCCGAAAAGCTAGTGGATAGAGGCATCAACGTGCTGCGTATCGGCAACCCGACGCGTGTCAACGACAAGATGCTGTCGTTCACCTATGAGCGGCGCTTCGAGGCACATCCCGACTACCCGCACCTGTGGGCTATCCGCAAAACCATCCGTGACCTGAAAAGCCACCGTTCCCGTCGGGTTACCGACGGGTATCACCAGAAGTTGGAAAGCCTGAAGAGTCGCGCCACCGAACTGGAGATACGCATCAACAACGACCTCTTTGGCGAGGCTCGCGTCATCGCCTCCACATTGGTGGGCGCTGCCAACCGTCTGCTCGATGGTCAGAAGTTTGGCACCTTATTCATCGACGAGGCAGCACAGGCTTTGGAGGCTGCCTGCTGGATACCCATGCGACGCGTCAGTCGTGTGGTGCTGGCAGGCGACCACTGTCAGTTGCCCCCCACCGTCAAAAGCATTGCCGCCCTTAAGGCAGGACTGGGCAAGACACTCATGGAACGCATCGTAGAGATGCACCCCGAGGCCGTCACCCTGCTGAAGCTACAGTACCGCATGAACGACGACATCATGCGCTTCTCCAGCAACTATTTCTATGGCGGACAGGTAGAGAGCGCACCAGAGGTACGTTTCCGTAGCATCCTTGACATGGACATCCCCATGACCTGGATTGACACGGCAGAGTTCACCGACCTCGTGTCCGACGATTCCCCCATCGGAACTCCCTTCAAAGAAGAATTCGTCGGCGAATCTTTCGGGCGCATCAACAAGGCAGAAGCAGAGTTGACGCTGCTCGCCCTGCAGAACTACTTCGAGAAGATTGGCAAGCAACGTCTGCTCGATGAGCGCATCGACGTAGGCATCATCTCGCCCTACCGTGCCCAGGTGCAGTATCTGCGCCGACTGCTCATGAAGCGCGAATACTTCAAACCCTTCCGCCGTCTCATCAGCGTCAACACCGTCGATGGATTTCAAGGACAGGAGCGCGACATTATCGTCATCTCCCTGGTGCGCTCCAACGATGAAGGACAGATAGGATTCCTGCGCGACCTGCGACGCATGAACGTCGCCATCACCCGTGCCCGCATGAAACTCATCATCCTTGGTAATGCCCCCACCATGACCCGTCACCCGTTCTATCGACAACTATGGCAATATATTGATAATTTATAAGGAGAATTATTTGTGTGTTTCAGTTTTTTGCAGTAATTTTGCACACTGATAAATAAAATGTGCCATGAGCAAGATTGAAATTAAACCAGTGACGACCCGCAAGGAACTACAGCAGTTCGTGCAGTTCTACTACGATTTATACCGCGACTGCAAATATGCAGTACCCTTCCTGTACAGCGAAGAGATGTCGACATTGCGAGAAGACAAAAACACCTCTTTTGAGTGTTGCGAAGCCCAGTATTTTATGGCCTTCCGCGACGACAAGCTGGTGGGACGCGTGGCGGCTATCATCAACCGCCGTGCCAACGAGCGCTGGGACCGCAAGCAGGTACGCTTCAGCTGGTTTGACTTCATTGACGACCAGGAGGTCAGCGCCGCCCTGCTCAAGACCGTTGAGGACTGGGGACGCCAGAAAGGCATGACGGAGATTGTAGGTCCTATAGGCTTCATCGATACAGACCGCGAGGGCATGCTCGTTGACGGTTTCGACAAGCTCTCCACCATGTACATCAACTACAATCACCCTTACTATCCGCAGCACATGGAACAGTTGGCAGGCTACGAGAAAGCCAACGACTGGATAGAGTTGCTCGTCAAGGTGCCGGAGGTAGTTCCCGAGAAGTTTTCCAAGATTACCGATATGGTGCGCAAGCGCTACGGGCTGCGTGTACACAAGTTCACACGCAAAGAACTCATCGCCGGCGGTTGGGGTAAGCGCATCTTCGACCTGCTCAACGAGACCTACAAGGACCTGTATGGCTTCAGTCAGTTGTCCAACCACCAGATAAGTCAGCTCGTCAACGACTACATCAAGATTGCCGACCTCAACCTCGTGACTGGTGTCATGGACGGCGATAAGTTGGTAGGTTTCGGCATCACCTTCCCCTCGTTCTCACGTGCCCTGCAGAAGACCCGCGACGGGCGCTACCTGCCCTTTGGCTGGTGGCATCTGCTGAAGATTCTCAAATGGCACAAGACAGATACCGTGGACCTCTTGCTCATTGGTGTACTGCCCGAATATCGCGGCAAGGGTGCCAATGCCCTCATCTTCGACGACCTTATCCGCCAGTTCCAAGCCTATGGCTTCGACTGGGCCGAAACAGGACCGCAGATGGAGACCAACGAGAGCGTCCTCTCCCAGTGGCAGTATCTGGAGCACACCACCAACCGTCGCCACCGCTGCTACCGCAAAAAGCTGTGACGCTAATAACCCAGCCTTATTGCACAATAACCCGACCTTATTATACAATAACCCTGCCTTATCGCACAATAAGGCAGGGTTATTATCTTTCAAATATTTGCAAGAAAAGGCCAAATAAGTTTACTTATTTAACCTTTTTGCCCTTCTTTGTTGATTTTGCAGGTGCTGGAGATGGCCGCTGCTGGGTCCGCTGCAGTGCCCTCACCTGTGACTTCTGCTGCGCTTTCTGTTGCGCCTGCTGCTGGTCTTCCTTCATGTCTTTCCAGAACGGATGAAGGGCCGGAGCACCGTCGTTGGTCTCCAGCTCCAGGTCGGGGACCTCTATCTCGTCGTCAGGCAGGAACGGCACCACAAACGTGTTAGCCTTCTGTACGAAGACTGTCGCCACACCCTGTCCGATGATACCCAGTTGCTTGGCAGCACTCCACGACAGGTCGATGATGCGGCCTCGGATATAAGGTCCGCGGTCGGTGACTCGGACAATGACGCTACGCCCGTTGGCAGGGTTGTAAACCTTCAACATCGTACCAAAGGGATAGCTCCTGTGTGCACACGTCATACTGTCGGGGTGCAGACGCTCCCCACTGGCCGTTTTACGTCCATGTAAACTCTTGGCATAAAACGATGCCTTTCCTCGCTGTAAGACTTGAGCAGAAAGAAGTGAAGAATGAAGAGTGAAGAGTGAAGAATTTGCTACCGCACAGCAAAATACGACACATAGAAACATACGTCGCAACACAATAGCGGTAGCAAATTCTTCACTCTTCACTTTTCACTCTTCATTTAGTTACACAATTCCCTGTGCCAGCATGGCCTTGGCGACCTTCATGAAGCCGGCAACATTGGCACCCTTGACGTAGTTCACGTAGTTGCCTTCCTTACCGTACTTCACGCACTGCTCATGGATACCTGACATAATCTGGTGCAGACGCTTATCAACCTCGTCGGCAGTCCACGACATACGCATCGAGTTCTGCGTCATCTCCAGACCACTGGTAGCCACACCACCGGCATTGACAGCCTTGCCAGGAGCAAACAGCTGACCGGCAGCAATGAATTTATTGACAGCGTCGGCCGTACAACCCATGTTCGACACCTCAGCCACACACAGCGGCTTCTGTGCCAGAATCATGTCGGCATCGGCACCATTCAACTCGTTCTGCGTAGCACATGGCAGATAGATGTCGGCCTTCTGCTCCCAAGGCTTCTTATTGGCAAAGAACTTCGAACCAGGGAACTCCTCCTCGTAGGGCTGGCAGACGTCGTTGCCACTGGCACGCAGCTCCAGCATGTATTCTATCTTCTCGTCGTCCAGACCCTCTGGGTCGTAGATATAACCGTCAGGACCGCTGATGGTAATCACCTTGGCACCCAGTTCGGTAGCCTTCTTGGCAGCGCCCCACGCCACATTGCCGAAGCCCGACAGTGCTATCGTCTTGCCCTTGATGTCCAGTCCGTGGGTTTCCATCATCTGGTGAACGAAGTACAGGGCACCATAGCCCGTAGCCTCCGGACGCAGGATACTTCCGCCCCACTCCATGCCCTTACCCGTCAGGGTAGCACCATGGAACTGCGAGGTCAGCTTCTTATACATGCCAAACAGGTAACCAATCTCACGACCGCCCACGCCGATATCACCGGCAGGAACGTCAACATCGGGACCAATCACCTTATATAACTCACACATGAAGGCCTGACAGAAACGCATAATCTCCGCATCGCTCTTGCCACGTGGTGAGAAGTCGGAGCCACCCTTACCACCGCCCATAGGCAGCGTGGTCAGTGCGTTCTTAAAGGTCTGTTCGAAGCCCAGGAACTTCAGGATACTCAGGTTCACCGACGCATGGAAGCGCAGACCGCCCTTGTACGGACCGATGGCACTGTTGAACTGCACACGGTAACCGATGTTCACCTGCACCTCACCCTTGTCATCGACCCAGGGCACACGGAAGGTAATGATGCGCTCCGGTTCCACGATGCGCTCCACAATCTTGGCCTTCTCAAACTCCGGATGCTGGTTGTAAACATCCTTGATAGACTCCAGTACCTCACGGACTGCCTGTAAGAATTCCACTTCACCTGGGTGTTTGCGTTCCAGGTCCTGCATGATTTTCTCTACATTCATAGTATTATAGTTTAAAAGTTCGTTTTAGTTGCATTATGTCATATTGACAACGCAAAAATAGGAAATATATTTGACATAGCAATGAGAAAAGACGAATATTTTTCCCAAAAGGTTACATTTTGTTAAAATCGCCGTCTCATTGACCAAAGGTCAAGATACTTTTGTATCTTTGAGCTGTGTTCGAAGATAGTCTGCATCTCGGATTGCATTGCAGCGCCACACTCTCAAAGAGAGAACGCCACACTCATACCTTCAGGTGTGAGAAATGAAAATAAATCCGGATTTATTTTGCATTTCGCTCGATTTGCACTATCTTTGTATGCCAAAAGAGCACCGCGATGAGTGAAACCCATAATAACATCCCTCAGGAGTTTAACAACTTCTTTCTGAAAGACGTGTCGTTCGTCAACCTGATGACGAAGCGTATCTTCAACGTACTGATAGTTGCCAACCCTTACGACGCCTTCATGTTGGAAGACGACGGACGCGTCGATGAGAAGATCTTCGACGAATACACAGAGTTGGGTATGCGCTATCCACCCACGTTCACACAGGTCTCTACGACTGAGGAGGCCAGCAACGTGCTGAAGACCACCGACATCGACCTGGTCATCTGTATGCCTGGTAATGCCGACAACGATGCCTTTGCCGTCGCCCGCGACGTCAAGCAGATGGCCCCGCATATCCCTTGCGTCGTACTGACGCCCTTCGCCCACGGCATCACCAAGCGCATCGAGAACGAGGACATGTCCATCTTCGACTACGTCTTCTGCTGGTTAGGCAACACCAACCTCATCCTGTCCATCATCAAGCTGATTGAGGACAAGATGAACATCGAACACGACATCCACGAGGCGGGTGTGCAGATGATACTGCTCGTCGAGGACAACATCCGCTTCTACTCCAGCGTGCTGCCCAACCTCTACAACTATATCCTGGCCCAGTCGAAGAACTTCTCGACGGAGGCCCTGAACCCCCATGCTGCCGCACAACGCAAGCGCGGACGTCCCAAGGTGGTACTCGCTACAACTTACGAGGAGGCCATGGAGTGGTACGAGCGTTACCACGACAATGTGCTCGGTGTCATCAGCGACACCCGTTTCCCCATGGAGACCCACGAAGGTCGGCTGGCCCATGTCGAGGAAGGCGATGCGGAGGCCGGTCTCAAACTGCTTCGCGCCATCCGACAGCACGATGAGTACGTGCCACTGATTCTCGAGAGTTCAGAGATTGCCAACCGTGAGAAGGCATGTGCCGAGGGTTTCGACTTCCTCGACAAGAACTCCAAGAAGTTCAATGTCGACCTGCGCCAGATGATTGAGGAACACATGGGCTTCGGCGACTTCGTCTTCCGCGACCCCACCACCCGTGAGGAGATCTTCCGCATCAAGTCGCTCAAGGAGTTGCAGGACAACATTTTCAACATCCCTGCCGAATCGTTCCAGTACCACGTCTCGCGCAACCACATGAGCCGCTGGCTCTGCGCCCGCGCCATCTTCCCCGTCTCGCAGTTCCTGAAGACCGTCACATGGCACAAGCTGCAAGACCTCGACGCCCACCGCCAGATCATCTTCGACGCCATCGTACAGTACCGTCGCATGAAGAACATCGGTGTTGTCGCCGTCTTCGACCGTCTGAAGTTCGACCGCTTTGCTCACTTCGCACGCATCGGTGATGGCTCCCTGGGTGGCAAGGGCCGTGGCCTCGCCTTCCTCGACAACATCATCAAGCGCCATCCGGAACTGAACCATTTCGAGAACGCCTCCGTGCAGATTCCCAAGACCGTGGTGCTCTGTACCGACTTCTTCGACCAGTTCATGGACGAGAACAACCTCTGGGGTATCGCCCTGAGCGACGCCCCCGACGAGGAGATCCTGCAACACTTCATGCATGCTCAGTTGCCCGATGCACTCATTGCCGACTTCTTCACCTTCTTCGAGGCCATCAACTCCCCTATCGCCGTGCGCTCATCATCCCTGCTGGAGGATTCGCACTACCAGCCGTTCGCCGGCATCTACTCTACGTATATGGTGCCCTACCTCGACGACAAGTACGAGATGCTACGCATGGTGGCCTGTGCCATCAAGGGTGTCTATGCGTCCGTTTACTATAAGGACTCCAAGGCCTACATGACGGCCACGTCCAACGTCATCGACCAGGAGAAGATGGCGGTCATCCTGCAGGAGGTCGTCGGCCAACAGCACGACACGCGCTTCTACCCCACCTTCAGTGGCGTATTGCGCTCGCTGAACTACTACCCCATCGGCGACGAACTGGCCGAAGAGGGTATCGCCTCGCTGGCCCTGGGCTTAGGAAAATATATCGTCGACGGCGGCCAGACGCTGCGTGTCAGTCCCTATCAC
>Ga0256407_10010063_pt1 | contig 13377 bp, 1 predicted proteins | sample RumenRJG_04DNA_FD_193489 | JGI IMG/M metagenome (GOLD analysis project Ga0256407, IMG submission 193489) | Bovine rumen microbial communities from Lethbridge, Alberta, Canada - RJG_04 | ecosystem: Host-associated > Mammals > Digestive system > Stomach > Rumen | place: Canada: Alberta | collected... | reverse complement strand
GGGATGGGGGATTGGGGATTGGGGATTGGGCCCAATCCCCAATCCCCAATCCCCAATCCCCAATCCCCAATCCCCATTGTCATTTAATTTAAAAATTAAATAATTAAAAATTAATAAAAATATTATTTAAAAAAATAATTTATTATAATAATAAAAATTAATTATTTTTAAGGATTTCTTCAATTTATTTTTATATAAAAAATAAAAAAAAAAAATTAAAACAATTAAAACTATGAAAGCTAGGAATTTGCTTATCTTTTTGCTAACATTTTCTTTGCTGTTTTCGTCCACTATTTCAGCTGAAGATTCCTGTCCATCAGGGATGCGAAAAACCTATGTGGATGATGAAAATATGAATGCTTATGGATCAGCCAGATCATGGTTAGCAGCTGCATGCTTTTTCCAGTTCCCAGGTTCATTATTCTTCCAGCGTAAAGTTTTAATTGAGCCTCGATTTGAGGTTCATCTAAAAGCTACTGTTGATCCTATTGATATAGTTGAAAATTCTGGAGAACAAAAAATATACGGTTATACTATAGTCATCTCAGGATATAGAAATATCATCAGTGGCTTAGAACAAAGATCAGTTGAAGAAGGAACCTCTGCGGATATGAAATTTACTGATATAGGATATAATAACTTCGTAAATGCTTTGATTATTGAATTTGATTTTGAAGAAGATAACTATGACCCTGCCAAAAATAGTTTCTCAATTAGATATTGTGGTACTGCTTGTAGCAGTTATGATAGTAAAGCCTTTGCTTCTTATGAACTTACTACCCAAAAATATATCCCAGGAGAAAAAAATGAATGGGATTTCAGGCTTATATATGACAATAAAAAGTTATATTTATATTCTGGACCTAACAGTGTTATATATTCAGTGGCCATAGATCTTGAAAACACATTAGGAACTAATATTGCTTTTGTCGGCTTTACTGGATTCATGGAAAGTAATCGAGGAGAAATTAACCTTATGGGGACTTTCATCTGCGAAGACAACTATGTAATTACTAAAATGCAAGGATACTTCTTTAAGGATAATAATTTTTATAGTACAGTTAATTATGAGCCAGCAGAGACCATCAATTATGCTTTTCAATTTATAAATAGCAGAGGAGAGCTTGTGCCCCATACATTTGGATATTATATCTGGGATTATTCATTCTTTGTAACTCAAGACTGTGATTCTAAGGGATCCTATACCATTAACAAATATGATAACTACACTTTAATTTTAACTATTCCTGCTTGCCCTGTCGTAGGAAAACATTCTATAAGAATAAATGAAGAAAAAAAAGGTGCTGGTATCTTGACCTATTATAATACAATTCCCGGTCCATTAAAAAAAATTAAATTAGTAGGTTATGATGGTAATATTGGAACAGTCCCAATAAAATCTGATACGGACACATTTTATTTAAATTTCGGAGATAGCAATTCTGGTGACTTCGTCATTAAAGAAAATTTAAAAATAGTTATAGATCTTCTAATCACTGACGCTTATGACAATAAAGTTACACCAAGTTCCCCTAATACTTTGTTCACTTTAAAGAAAGTAGCAAATGATGGATCTACCTCATATGTAAGTACTAATGTGATAAATTATGCTATGGTTCAAAAAGGAGATTACTATCAAATGACTATTAGTGTTTCAGAAATAGGAACCTATCAAATAGAACAAAATGAATACTTGGAAAAACCTATTAAATTAGGTGTTATACCAGGAGAAGCCAATTATAATAAATCATATTGTACTCTAGATTCATATTATTCAAATAATAATGCTAAAGTAGGTGAAGTTCTCTATTATAATTGCTATTTAAGAGATGATGATGGAAATGAAATCCAAATAAATACCTTCTTACAAAATTCAAAATACGATTTTATTTGTAGTGTAGAAAAAACTATTCCTTCTTATAATTATTATAATCCTTCTATTATTAATGAGGGCTCCTTTTATAAATGTAGATTCCAAGCTAATGAATTAGGTAATTTTAATTTTAACGGCTTTTTAAGGTTAAAAACTACAAAAGAACCTTATAAAATAACCCCGAAACTTAATCAATTTTATGTGAGAGGAGATGTGACTAAATATACAATTAAAAGAATTTTGAATCCTATCAACAATGAATGGTTAAGTATTGAAACATCTGCTAATACTCTAATTACACACGTATCAAAAGTTGATGGATTTTTAACCTGTGTAGATTTCGCTGAGGCTAATGGAGAAGTACTTATATCTGAATATGTTACTTATCCTTTTGGTTTTAATATTAGTGACCTACAAGTAAGATTATCTAGTACTCACGACGAATCTTTTTCTATAAAGATTATACCAAAATATTATTCGTGGGGAGGTAGAACTTATATTGGATTATATACAGCTATTGGAGAAGCCACTCTTGATTTGATTAAAAAGTCATCTTTCAATTATTATATAAAATTAAATTACTACAGTGTTGAAAAATCCGCATCCATTAAATATGTATTAAATATCGGATCTTATGTTACTTGTTTCCATGATTTAAGCGAAAAAAACACTAAAGTAAATATTGGGGATCAAATTGACTTAATAATCGGAGGAGATGAAAAGAAATTAGGAACTATATTATTAAGTACAACTGATAATAATTTATACAATTATGACATAGAAACCAAAAATGTAAAAATGGTATTGAACCCTCCAAGTGATAGTATCCAATTTAGAGTAGTTGCTTTATCAATAGAAGGTATTTATGATGTCTATGCAAAGTCAACTCAATCCTATGTAGGAGAATTACAAATAACAATTAAAGAAACTATTGTAAAAATTATAAAAATAGGCTCAGCGCCTTCCGAAGCCTGTAATTTAGTATGGTCAGATCCTAGTTATTTCATACATAAAAGCACAAATGGAAAAGAAATATATTATGAATATAATGGTCCATTTGATAATGGTAATATTTTAGTAAATTTCATTTTAAAAGATAAATATAATAATACAATTGAAAAAGAAGATTACTTTACCAAATTTTGGTCGGATATATATTCTGAACAATATGGAACAGATTTAAAATACTATAGTATTTCATATAGTACAAAAAATAAAAGATATGAATTCAGAGATAATTTACCTTACCAAAATAGCCAACGTGGATGGGTATTTTATATGAGGGATAGTACTTGCAATAATAAATATTATGTTCGATATGATGGCAAAAAAGGAGGAAGTCCTTTAAATGAAAGTAATTCTTATTTCAATTTATTAAATACTGAAATTAATATCAATTATGATGCATATGTTGATGTTATTTACAAAGATAATAACAATCAACTTTTGGGATTACAAGAAGGAAAATTAGATGATGCAAAAGCCAAAACTGTAGTTATTGCCATTAATTCAGATAATCATCAAGAAACTTTAGAATATGTAACTACCACTTCGAATTATGCTTTAAGATACAAAGCAAAATTCACTGTTTCAGGAACTTATACAATAAGCGCCAAATATAATAATAATGATTTGAAATATGAAAACACAAATCAATTAAAAGTTATAAATAATATTTATGATTTAACTACTAGTAAATTTAGAATGATTATTGATAGTATTGTTGATATGTCAAGAGATGTAAGAGTTACTATTAATAATTTTGTAAGTGAGCCTATTTTTAGATTAGAATTTTATACTATAGAAAACGTGAAAACAAATTATGATAAAGGGATTAATTTTATTTTATCTTTGAAAAATGATAATATTACCGAAGATCAAACTATTATATTTACAGTTGATAAAAAAAATGATGATTATGTTCTATTTACTTTACCAGATGATGAAATAGATCATTTCCATAATTTACGAGGTGATTTCAAATTGATACTGCAAGATGAAGAAAATAATTTGACTTATCCAGTATTTTTAACTGGAGATGGCTCAACAGACTATTCCAATGACAAAAACTATGATTTAACCAAAACTAAAGTAAAGCCTAATTTAATAAATGGTATGGCTGGAAAAACTTATTCTTTTACTGTTGAAATGAGAGCAAATGATGGTTTAAGATGGAATTATTTAGTGAATCTTTCTCAATTTGAAGTCTCTTATTCTCAAAAAGAATTAAAAGAAGACGAAATTAATATTAAAACTGAGCATGGTCCTAAAAAAGGTCAAGTTATAGTATATATTTCACAAAGAAAAATATATGAAGAAGGAGTTTATAATATCCTTACATTTACTTATGAAAAAGGAGCTATTTCTTCAAACGCTCTTTTCGGAGTAAAATGTGGTGATTTGCATCATTTTAAATTAACCGATCGTTCCACTTATGGAAATGTTATTAACCCTCCAAAAATTTACTTTGAACCTTATGATATGTATGAAAATTTATATACTGATTTATTCAAAAGCACAGTAACACAAGAATATTTAAATTCATTAACATTAGGAACTTCAAAAGATAAAATACCTTTAATATCAAATAATACAGTTGCTGAACAGAGATATTTAGTAGTCCAATATATTTCTACAATTTCTACTGATGTTGTGGTCTCCTCTGATTATTTAACACAATCATTTGAATATAGAATTTATAGTGGACCTATAGATAAAGACAAATCATATGCGGAAATAACTTCATCAACAAATGTAGCAGGAGGAGAATATTATTTATTAATTACACCTAAAGATTATTATAATAATGACATTGATGGTTTAAATGAAACACATTTGGAAAAGTTTAAGACAATATATAAAACAATAGGATTAAATGATGACATAGAAGTGGAGAATTGTTATTTAATAGGAAGAACGAACAACAATCCTCTTAGAGCTCTAAAATTAGAAGGAGATGGAAATTCAAATTCTGATAATACCAATATAGAATGTAAAGCTACAATTAAAAAAGCCGGTAATTTACAATTTGTCGTTAAATATTCAGAAGATATAATAAATTGCAAAAATGATTGTCAATTTATGGTCTCTCCTTCATCTCTCTTATTCTCAAATACTGAAGTATTATATACAAATAAAGGAGTAAATTTAACAACCCAAGGTCCTAATGTTATAGAAATTGGAACAATTCCTATATTTGAATTATTTTTCTATGATAAATTTAAGAACCAATTAGATGAAAGTGTAGTTGATAAATTAAGGATTGATGTAACTTTAGATTATACTGATGTTAAATTATGTGTAACTAATAAAGGAAAAACAAAAACAGCAACAGTATGTCCAACTACTAATGGAGATGATAATGAAAATAAATTTAAATATTTAACAAATGGTGGAAATTACAAATTAAATGTTCAAAATATTGATTATCCAGATGATCTTAAAACTTACCCAATTAGCATTACAGGAGGTTATCCAGATGGTTCTTCTGAGCCAGCTGATTATAGTAAAACATTGATAGAACCTAGTGAATTAAATTTAAAAGCAGGTGAAGAAGGTGTTGTTAAATTAGAACTTAGAACCGCTAAAAGACAAAGAAAAAATTATTGGTACCCTGATCCAAACGAAAAGATAAAAATAGAATTTGCTAATTATAAAGATACTTGTCGTTCAAATGTTGAAAAAGGTGAATTACCTGGTCAATATTTAGTTAAAGTTTCTTGCACAAAAACGTTTAATTCAAATGAATTTTCTATAACTATTGAAACACATATACAAGAAACAAAAGTTGGATTAACTGTGAATAGTAGTGCAGCTTTTTCTTTAGAAGTAGATAATTTATCTTTATATAGTGTCTCCTCTGATAAATATACATGGAAAACAAATCCAACAAATGACGATTTAATTACATTTGGATTTAAATTAAAAGATAAATATAATAATTATATTATAAATAATGTAAATGACACAAATGAATTTTCTATCTCTTCAGAAACATATGGTTCAGATAAATATTATTCTATGGAATTTGATGAAAAAAAATATTTATATACTATAAAAGATGAAATTCCTTTTGTTATAACAAAGCATACTTGGAATATAATTATTGCAGAAAGTAATAGAAAATATTCATTCATTTATAATAAAAACCCTGGAGTACCAGATTTTTCTAAATCATATTGGACAATAGATAAAACTTCTTATATATTAAAAGAAACTTCTACAATATCTGTTTATTTATTAGATAGACTTGGGGTTAATTTAGGTACTTTAGAAGGAAAATTAAATACAGAAAAAGATAAAATCAGAGTCATTACTAATAAAGAACAAGATTATTCATATAATTTTAATTCACTTACTTCAACTGAAATAAAATATACTTACACTTACGAACAAATAGGAGATTATCAAGTATCAGTGACTTATAATGGAAAAGAAATTGGAGACAAAAAAAAGATAAAAGTTGCATATCAAAAAGCCGATTTGAAAAATTGTAAACTGTATTATAATATCGATAATAAGGATGATGTTTTAATGTTAACAACTACTCAAACAAATATGAACAACATTGAGAATTATCCTTTCTATAAATTTTTCTTATATACTGCGGAAGGCACAAAAATAACCCTTTACGACAAATCTTTGGAAGCAACATGTGTTATGACTAATCCTACTTATCCTAATGAAGAATGGGAAATGATCGTAAAAAAATTAGATGATCATTTAGAAATAACTTATACTCCAGGATTCGAGGAAAAATTCTCTAAATTACCTTTAGGATTGTATTATATTAAAATTACTTATGATAATGAATTTTTAAGATATCCTTTATATTTATTAGGTGAAATGGATGTTTCTCCTTCTAGCGATTATGATTTAGGAAAAATATATATAAAGCCAACAGAAATTGAGGCAATCGCTGGTGAAGAAAAGGAAGTTGAAATCGAATTTAGAGCTTCTGATGGATTAAGATGGAATTATGAAGTACAACTTATATCTTTTGGAGTAAGCAATTCATATAATTTAGATGGTACAAAATTACAAATTCAAAAATTAAGAGGAGAAAAAGATGGTCAAATGAAATTATTAATAAAACAAACAGTATCTACTACAAATAAAGAAGATAATATATTAACTTTATCATATCAATCAAAAACAATACCTCAAAAGATTTCATTAAATATAAGATCAGCAGCTTTAAAAAGTCTAGTTTATAATTCAGGTCTTCAAGATGGAACAGTCATTAATCCACCAACACTTACATTTTATCCTTTCGACGAATATGAAAATATCTGTACTCAAATTTTCGATCCAATTGAATATCCAAAAGATAAATTAGAAGCTTTAACAAAAGGAATTTCAATCAATGAATTTTCTGTTATACCTAATATTTATGCCGAAAAAGGTTATTTATTTGTTTCTTATGGATGTAACAAAGCCACTACTATAAAAATAACTTCTCAATATTTTACTGATACTTATTCGTATAACTTAAAAAGTGGTCCTATTGACTCAAGTACTACTTATGCCGAAGTAACAAAATATGAAGGTGTTATTGCAGGAGAAATAAGCATTATTAATATATATCCTAAAGATAAATATGGAAATGATGTTACTATTTTTTCTGAGAGCGATATATCTAATTTTGAAGTTTATTATGGTGTAAATGAAGATACAATTATAACAGTTTCTAAATATTGCACTAAAATAGAAGGAGAAATTCCTTATATAAAATGCGAATCTAATATAACTACATCAGGAGATATTAAATATGGAGTAGATTATAAAGATCAAGTTGTTGAATGTAAACATTGTGAATTTAATATTTCTCCAGATATTTTAGATTTCACTAAAACTAAAGTTGTGAATCAAAACACTAATAAAGAAATGTCCCAAATAGCAATTAATGTATTAACTATTACAAATAATCCAAGATTCATTCTTAGTTTCTATGATAGATTTATGAATGCAATTATTAATAAAGAAGAAATTCAAAGTTTAGATGTAAAAACAAAAATCGAGGTAACAGATGTTAAGTTATGTGTTAACAATAGTGATTTAAATAAATTATCTTATTTATGTGAATCAACTTCTGGTGATGAGAATGAAGAAAAATGGAAATATATACCCAACGGAAATTCCTACCAATATATCGCTTATACCCAAACACAGAATTTGGTTTATCCAGTTGAAATAACTGGAGGATATTCAGATGGTGACTCAGGGCCAATTGATATTACTAAAACATATATCAATCCTTCTTCATTGACATTAACAGCTGGAGTTGAAGGCACAATTTCATTGGAATTAAGGACAAAAGATAATATTCGTAAGAATTATTGGTATAAAAATGTCGAAAATAACTTAAGAGTAAAATTCGATAATAATGTTAAAGATTGTAGAAATGATATCCAAAAAGGAAATAAACCTGGTCAATATAATTTTATTTTCATTTGCACTCAAAAAAATGATTTAATTCTTTCTACTATAGTTATAGAAAATACTGATGTTCCTCAAAAAGTTTCGTTGAAAGTAATACCTAATGAACCAGCATGGTCTGAATTATATACAATGAATAATGAAAAAATTACAGAAAATAACCTAGGAAGTGTTTCAGTAGAATCCAAATTCCAAATGATTAATAAATTGTACGATGCATTTAATAATTCAATCACCAATATTGATTTTGATTTATCTATATTAAAATTAAAAATATCACCAACAGTTACTATTAAAAATCATGAATATAGTGTGGAAACATTAGCCCAAACAACTGGAGAAATAATAATTACACTTAAATCAACATATGCCGGAGAACTTACTTTAGTTGGAGCTTTATTACCTTTGACAAGTTATTATATTACATTCACTCCTGGACAACCAAGTGCTGAAAATAGTCTTTTAGAAGTCAATAAAAAAGAAGCAACGGTTGGAGAAATTGTTAAAGTTTATATAACACCCCATGATAAATATAATAATTTAATTTTAATCGAAGGTAAAGAGACTAAATCTCCATATCAACTTAAATATACTAATGAAGGAGATAGCACAAAATTTGATTTGGAAAATTATTCTATAGAAACAGTTGAAAGTATAAATGTATTTTCTTATCCTGGACAATTTTACGTGAGAGGAATTGTTAATTTCTTTGGTTATTTAAATGATCAGCCAATAAAATGTATTTCTTGCAAAGTTGATATCAAAAGCGGAGATGTTTCTTTTGAATCAAGTTTAGTAATGAGATATGAATCAACTACAAGTGATTTTATAATATTAAAAAATGGAACAACGGAAAAGAACTACGTGGAAGAGCCTGTCTACAGATTATATCCAAGAGATGAATTTTTGAATACAATTGATTATATTCCTGAGGAGAAATTCAAAAGTTATAAAGCATATTTAGAAAGTCAATCAGAAAATGTTACTTATCATCTTAAATTAAATAATAAAGAATATAAAAATCAAGAATATGCTGAATTTGTAATAGATGATGATTCTTCTTCTTCAAAATACTCCACATTAGTAAATGGAACTTATTATTTGATTTTTATTGATGGGGATAAAGTAAAAGTATATGATATAATTCTTCTTGGAGATGGAAAAGGAGGTTCAAGCGAAGATCCTGATTTTCAAATGACTCATATAAATGAACAAAATTTGAAGTTTATGGCAGGGGAAAGTGGTTATTTAATATTAGAAATAAGAACAGCGAAAAATATTAGAAGAAATGATGGAAATTATACTATTCAAGTTAATTCAACCATAACAGATACAACTTTCGATGCTTCCGTAAGCAAAGCTGGTATATTAGGAGTATTCCAAGTAACCATTTCTACTAAAAGGGCAAATACTTATCCTGAATTAACTAGTTGGCCTCTCAATATTTATGTAAATAACGTTTTAGTTGAAAAGTTGCATCCAGAAATGGAAGTATCTCCAAATATAGTTGTAGAAACAGTCATTTTAGAAAATTATTATATACCTAATTCTAAAACTCAATTATTAGATGGTAATGCTGATAATAATTATATATTCGAAGTAGCTTCATATGATCAATATGAAAATTTAGCCGAAACAAAACAAGAAATAATAGGATTAGCAGTAACTTATATAGGAGGAACTGAAATAAAAACAACTTCCGAAAATGTAATTAAAACAGGTTATAGAAAATATACAGTTCCTGCAACAAAAGCAGGTAATTATGTTGTTAGTACTTCTAAATCTGGTCCTCAAGGTATCTATTTAAAGAATGAAGCCTATTTCAAAATAAACCCAGGAGTTATTGATCTAACTAAAACTGTAATAAAAGAAAAAACTTCTCCTATTCAAGCAGGAGATAAACCTGTTATAAGTATAGTTGCATATGATAAATGGGAAAATTTATTAAATTATGCTGATTATATGAATATCTTCACCGCTATATTTATTGATTCAAAGAATCAAAAATTCAACTCAACAGCTAATTATGATGAAGGAGTTAAAAAAGTATTCTATACTTCAGATACTGAGATTACTGTTGTCGGAATAACTAAAGTTGATGTCTTTTATGGAGATAAAAAAGAAAAACTAGATACTTCTAAAGTTATGATCCAAGTATTACCTGATGAGCCTTATCCACCATATTCAATCCTTTCCCATCAAACAAGTTCTGGAGTATTAACTGAATATCTTGATGGAGATAACTTTACCATAGATCTAACTGAAACACTTGTATTAAACGTGACTTTATATGATAAGTATAAAAATTATGTTAATAATTTGCCAGTAAATGCTGAAGTTCAAAACCCAAAATTAACAGGTAATAAAATGAAACCAATAGAATTTAACATACTTAAAAACACTGGTAATTTTGATTTAGATTTTAATGGAAATCCCCAACATATTCATACTTATAAACATTTAGTAAAAGGAACTTATGACTTAACTTTAACAGTTTTATCATCCCTTGGAAAGCATGATTTCCATTATTATTTGGTTACAAAAGAAGGTGATGATTTACATGGAAATGGAGATTATGTAGTATCCAAATGTGTAATAAATCCTTCTGAAACAACTCTAGTTGCTGGAAATTCTGAAAAATTCACTTTGGAATTAAGAACTGAAGAAGGATTATTATATAATAATGATATAGATCTTGATAAAAATATTAGTATAGGAAAAAATAATGATGACACACTTAAATATACTATTGAAAAGGCCGGAAGTATTTATGGTATTTACACCATAACTATATATTCTGAAAAGAAAGGGGAATATACTTTAAATGTTGCATTAACTGATCCTTCATCTATTTCAGGAGAGAAGAAAGAATTAAATCCAATCAAATATAAAGTAACTCCTCATCCTTTACCTGACAAGGCATATACAGAAATAACGGGTAAATCAGACAATCCTGTTGAAGTAGATTCACAAATCAGAATAGCCTTCCTATTATTTGATAAATTTAAAAATAAAATGGTAAGTACAGATAATATTGTTAGTTTAAGCTATTTCACTTTATTTAATAATGATGAACCTTATTCTTATACTTTATTAAATTTCGATGAAAGCGGAGAATTATATTTAAATCCTAAATATCCTCCAAAAATAATGAGACTAAATCTCCTTTATAATAATGGAGTAAATTCTGTGTATATTTTTAATAAAACTATTAATTTTACTATTCATTCTACTATTGACTATATGAAAACTCAAATAATATCTTCAAATAAAGAAAAAATATATGCTGGACAACAACTTGATATGTGGTTGTATACTTTGGATCAAAATTACAAATGTTTAGATAATGATGATTTGAGTTCAGATTTTGAAATTGAAGTAATTGGTCCTTTGGATTCAAATAAACAATATAGCAGAACATTCGGAGTCAAAAAGACAAAAATAACTGAGGGAGAAAGCATGGAATGTAATAATGAATACCAAATAGATAATGAATCTCAAAAAGATGCTACATATAGATATGCAGGTAATTATCTAATTAAAGTTAAATATTTAAGGAATAACTTGATAGCTCAATTTAACCAAGTTTGCTACCCTCTTAGTTATAGTATAACTGGGTTCTATCTCCAATATGATTTCAATCCTGATGCTATTTCCATTTTAGATACTCCTTCATTTACTATAACAGGTTCTGATGCTTATGGAAACAAAGTAACTGATCCTTTATTAGAAGATATAACTATTTCATTTACTAATAATAACGAAGAAATTGAATATGAAACACTTAGAAAATTGGAAATGCAAAAAGGAACAGTGTATAATGAAATATCTATTCATTTGGTAGGTTCACATCAACTTCATATTTTCTATAAAGGACAAGAGGTTGAAAAAATTAATGACTTCAAGGATCCTCTACCCATATTTACAATATTAACAGGGCCATGCTATGCAGAAGATAATGATAATTTTGATTTGACTCCATTAGAAGATGCAGAAGTATCAGTTAAAGCTCATTTCACTTTCCAATGCTATGATATATTTGAAAATAAAATTACTAAAGGAGGAGAACAGTTTACTGTTAAAGGAGATTATTTAAGTCCTGTAAGTCAGGGAGATATAGTACCTTTTGATAACGCTAAGGTAGTAGATAATGGAGATGGGTCTTATAATGTAGAATTTATCCCATCAATGAAAGGTATATATTTATTCAATATTTTAGTAGGAAAAGAAAAATATGGGCAAGAAGTTAAATTCGAATTAAAGGCTTTCCAATGTACAGGAAATGAAACTGTAATATGTCCCAATCAAAGAAAATGTGTGGATGATATTCTTAAATGTATAGAGCCACCGTCAGATTGTAATATTTCAACTCCATTCAATTGTACAGTAGGAGGAAATTATAAATGTGTTAAATCACAAATAGAATGCGATTGTCCTTTAGGATTTGTAAGATGCAAAATAATGAATTATTGTGTACCTGCTAACAGAACTGATATGTGTCCTGTGTTTAAAAATCAAGAATCAATTTGTAGGATGAAAGGAATGAAATATAACTTTGATGGTATATGCAGGAATGAAGAAATTGGGCCTAGTCAAAGAGTTTGTCCTATAGGCAAAGTATTATGTGCTGATTTATCTTGCAGAGATAAATATGAAGATTGTATTGAAACAGAGGAAAGAATAAAGCAAAAGCAAAGATGCATTGGTCAACAACTTAAAAGTGATGCAAATGATTGCCCTTCTTCAATTACCTGTATTGATCCAAATGATGTTGTATGTCCTACAGGAGAATGTGTCTCTAATGAAATTTATTGTCCTTCTTTGAGTAAATGTAATGAAAATTATCCTTATTTATGCCAAAATGATGTTTGTGCTTTACAATTCAAAGATTGCCCTTCTAGCATTTCATGTGGAGAAAACAGGATACTATGCCCTGATAATATTTGTAGGGAAAGTTGCTAATAAGCTCCTTATAATATTCTTTGTGTTATTAAATTATATTATTATCATAAAAAAACCGGTTAAAAAAATAATTATTTTTATTAATAAACTAGTTTATATATATA
>Ga0256407_10010062_pt1 | contig 13378 bp, 13 predicted proteins | sample RumenRJG_04DNA_FD_193489 | JGI IMG/M metagenome (GOLD analysis project Ga0256407, IMG submission 193489) | Bovine rumen microbial communities from Lethbridge, Alberta, Canada - RJG_04 | ecosystem: Host-associated > Mammals > Digestive system > Stomach > Rumen | place: Canada: Alberta... | reverse complement strand
GTACGCCTTCGGAGTGTCATATCAAACATGAGTAGATTTATTATCAAAAGTGGACACGGTGAACAAGGAATGGAACGTAAAAGTTGATTTTATAACTTTTTATAAGTTTTCAGTAACGGCAACAGATTTCAAAATATAACACTTGATTTTTTCTTAATAGTATGGTACAATGATTACCATAGACAAATGATATACATTGAGTTGTAACCTCTTTGTATTGTTTTTTTTGGTGTGCGGTACGTCAATACTGCACACCTTTTCTTTTGTCTTAATGATACATCATTTTTGTCAAAAATACAACATATTTTGTAATAATACAATCAAAAAGCCACCCAAAAATTTTGTTTTTTGGGTGGTTTTTGTCAGAATTTGAGGTCATACCAAACAATGAAGGCATACAGAGCATATATCCTGCTCCACAGAAAATCTTCTCCCTTTATATAGCTTTGCCAAAGTTCTGCCAAAGCCTTCTGATCAAAGAACTTCTTTGAGGTATCGCCGAACAGCCTGTCAGTGACATCACGATTAAAACGGTCATCAGCGAGCCATTTGCGTACAGGTACGGCAAAGCCGACTTTTTTACGGAAGGCAACTTCATCGGGAAGCTTTGAAACGGCAGCTTTTCTGAAGACATACTTGTTGTGACCGAGCATAAATTTATATTCGGCAGGAATCTTTCTTGCAACATTGAACAGACGAAGGTCACTGAATGGTGTATGCAGCTCTATTCCGCAAGCAGAGCTTGTTCTGTCGGTATTGAGATATATATCGCCTTCAAGCCAGAATGATATGTCAACGGTGAGCTTTCTTGATAATTCATCCTGTCCGTCTGTTTCATTCCATACAGAGATTATTGGATCAACAGCCTTTACAGAACTGTCATAATTGAGCATAAGGGACTTTACGACATCTTCCGACATGATGTGTGAACAGGTAAGATATACCCAGTCTTGTTTGAGAGGATTTTTATGAGCATTGTATCCGCCGAAAAATTCATCTATACCTTCACCGGAGTAAACTACATCGGCAAATTCCTTAACGGCAGAACAGCCCAAAGAGAAAGCAACAGCCGAAGCATCACCTAAAGGCTGTCCCATTTTGTCCATAACAGTTGGGATACGGTCAAAATATTCTTTTGGAGAAATGATTTTTACACGGAAATTTTTTCCGACAGTTTTTGCAGTATTGTATGCAAGCACGGATTCATCAAATCCCGGCAATTCATAGCCTATTGTATTTGCACATGAAGCATCGCTTGCGGCAAAAAGATAGGATGAGTCTACACCGCCCGATAAGAAAGATTCTTTGTATGGACAGTCGGTATCATTTTTTTCTTCATCAAGGATTGTAGTGACAGTATTTTTTATTTCTTCTGCCCAATCATCGGCGGAACGTGACCTGTCAGGCTCAAATACAGGCTTCCAGTAGCATTTCACAGCAACATTTTGACCGTCCCATTCGGCATAATGTCCCGGAAGAAGTTTATATATACCCTGATAAAATGTTTCCTCACCAATAGGATAGCCATAGAACAAATATTGCTGCAGCATTTTGATATTGAGACGTTTTTGAACAGATTTATGAGCAATTATCTCATTTATATCTCCGGAGCATATAAATTGGTTATCGGCAACAGTATAAAACATCTGTTTCTGACCGACCTGGTCTCTGATGCAGAACAGTTTTTTCTTTTGGTCATCCCAAATAGCTATTGCAAACATACCGTATATATGCTCCATCATTGACATATCCCATTTTACATAGGCTTTTTCAAGAATCTGATTTTCTCTTTCCTTTTTATCGAGCAATTCTAAAACAGAAAGTTCTTTGCACAGACTTCTCCAGTTACGGATATATCCGCTGAAATAACGTATTGAAACTCTATTCATAGTTTTTTTGACTCCTTATATTTTATCAAATTATGCACAAATTATAACATTTCGGTCGAATATGGTCAACAGCAAATGATATCTTGAATAAAGAATTTGTCAATGTTATAATGAAATCAAAAAAAAGAAAGGACCATTGGATTTGAAAAAACAATTTATTCAGGAAGCTCCTCCTCCCATTAAAGATTTTCTTATGTATCTGCAAAACATACAGGGCAGGTCTCCCCTTACCATAGATGAATATTACAGCGATTTGAGAACATTTTTTCGCTACATTCTGCAACATAAGGGACTTGCCGATTCTAATGCCCAAATCGAGGATATATCTATTGCAGGAGTGGATATAGAACTGATACGCTCTGTTACCGCCGATGATATATTCGATTTCTTCAATTACTGCATTAACGAAAGAAAAAACAAGCCTGCTTCAAGGGCAAGAAAAACTACTGTCCTAAAGCATTTTTTCAGACATTTGAAGGAAATACGTTTCTTGATTGACAAAAACCCTATGGATGTAATAGTATCTCCAAAACGAAAAAAAGCTCTCCCAAAATATCTTACGCTTCAGCAGAGCAGAGAGCTTCTTGATGCAGTCGATGGAAAATATAAGATAAGGGATGAATGTATCCTGACACTGTTCCTGAACTGCGGGCTTCGTTTGTCCGAGCTTGTCGGGATAAACATCAATGACATCAATGACCAAAGAATCCTCAAGGTTTGCGGAAAGGGCAACAAGGAAAGAGAAATATATTTGAATGATGCTTGCATGGATGCGATAAATGAATATAAAAAAGTCAGACCTATCGAAGGTATAAAAGACAAAAAGGCTCTGTTTATCAGCCGAAATCATAATCGTATCAGCAATAAGACCGTTCAGGCACTTGTATACAAATATCTCAATGCCATCGGCATGGAAGGATATTCCGTCCACAAGTTGAGGCATACGGCTGCTACACTGATGTATCAGGAAGGCGGAGTTGACATAAGAGTATTACAAGACATCCTCGGACACGAAAACCTTGGCACAACTCAAATATATACCCATATATCCCAAAAGCAGTCCATTGAAGCAATGAAATCAAATCCCCTCGGAAAAAGCAAAAATCACAATGATGATGAATAACAAAAGCCTTCGGCACATGATTTGTCGAAGGCTTTTATTATTTCATGAAAAAAAATGAACCGACAAACCGTGAAAACATTAAACAATCATACTTTGCTAAAAAACGATTGTGAAAATTCTTTTCTTGACAATTCGTGTAGTTACAATTATACTATAAGTATAATATACTAAAAGTAGAAAAGGGGGAGCATTATGTTAAAATGCTATCAAATGCCGAAATTTTTGCTTAATGATCAATATCATTCTTTATGCGGTACTTCAAAGATTATTTACAGTATTATTTATTCTTATTTTCTTCGTACTCTTGAATTGGTTGAAGGCGGCGAGGATATAAAATTCCGTGATGACAGAGGCTTTTTTGTTACCGTAGATGTCGAGAAACTTTCGGCTCTGTTGGGACTGTACATTAAAACCGTTTACATTAGGTTATTAGACCTTGAAAAATTCGGTCTGATACATCGTGTACATTTGGGCGGCTATACCAGAGTATATATTATTCATGCCGAAGATAAGTAAAATGTGATGAAAAACCATGCGTTTTTTAAAATTTCGTATGGATAAACAAAAAAACACCACCCTCTTTTATTGAAAAACGATAGGCTTTGTGGAAAAGTTGAAAGATTTTATTAACAAACTGTAAACATCTCAACTCCTTTCAACCATCTTTCAACTTTTCTTACTAAAGTAAAATAAAAGGGGCGTTGCTGATTTAAAAATTAAACCAAAGAGTTTAAAAATTAAATCAACTGGTTTAAAAATTAAATCGGTGCTGGTTTAAAAATTAAATCAACTGGTTTAATTTTTAAATCCTATATAGTATATTTATATATATAGATATAGTATGTAGTCAAGTCAAGAGAAGTCAAGAAAAAAAAGTCAATGTGAGAAAGTCAATATATCAAAGACAGCGACTCCGAATTTTCGGAAACTCACCAATCTCATGTTTGACAAAAAAGAATCCCTCACTTTACCCGAAATAAAGATGAGGGAGGATTGACAAATTTTTACTGATGTGATACAATAAGGACAACGATAAAAAAAAGCTGTACAACCTCGGCAAAGGTCATACAGCCAAGATACACAGTACGAACTCACTGCATATCTCTATGATTAATGATTATATCATATCTTCGAGAGAAAATCAAGGGGAACTATATAGATTTTAACGTTGTCTTTCTGTGTATCAAAAATGATATTTACAGGAGGATTTTTTTTATGAATGATCAATATTACAAACTGCCTTATGCTTTCTTTGAAAACGAGAAGTACAGGGGACTGACCGCAAATGAGATGCTGATATATTCGGTACTTTATGCGAGATATGAATTATCGTACAGGAACAATGATTCTCACGACAGTGACGGGACATTTGTTTATTATACCGTCAAAGGCTTAATGAGTTATGTCAGACTTTCAAATAAAACCGTTGTAAACGGCTTACAAAAGCTGGAAGCCCTCGGGCTGATAACAAGAAAAAAAGGCGAAATCGGAGAACCCGACAAAATATATGTCAAAACATATGTACATGAACCCCAAACAGCAAAGAAAGAGGGGGAAGTGTAATGAATGATCAATACTATAAACTGCCTTACGCTTTCTTTGAAAACGAGAAGTACAGGGGACTGACCGCAAACGAAAGGGATATATACTGCGTGCTGTATGCGAGATATGAATTATCGTGCAAGAACAATGATTTCCATGACAGTGACGGGACTTTTGTTTATTATACCGTCAGAGGCTTGATGAGTTATGTTGGAATTTCGTCTAATGCTACGGTTATTAAATGCCTGAAAAACCTGGAATCCCTCGGGCTGATAACAAGAAAAAAAGGCAGGATAGGACAGCCCGACAAGGTATATTTACATGAGGTCGAGCCTGCCAAAAAAAAGCAAAGAAAAATTGAATATCCCGATCTTGATACTATTTTTCCCGGGCTTGAGGGGCTGGTAACTTCGGATGAAATGAAAGCGATTGAGGGCGTTATCAACAATCTGGCAGCCGAAAAAAAGGACGCCTACACAATAAACGGCAAGAGCATTTCGGCACGAAACATTCTTAATCACATTATGTTGCTCATGACAGGTGACGTTGTGAATGTTATTTTCAAAATGCGTGAGACATATGATATTAAAAATCAATTCATGTATCTTATGACTGCCCTTTACAATGCGTCAGTGTGACACGGACTTCCGTCGGGGGCGGAACTTCCGTCAACGAGCGTTTCACACTTCTCACTTCTCACTTAATATCATTCAATGACGAAAGAACAATGCTGCCGGCGGAAGACTCGGGGAACTCGGGGAACTTGTTCCCCTTGTTCCCCTTGTTCCACTTGTTCGCTCGTGTCTGCTTCATGTCGATTATCCTTTGATTTGAAGAACCTCTGAAATTCAGCATCAGATTACGCTGTTCTTCTACAAACCTGCCATCCACAAGTATATCTGTAGCATCAAGTATCTCATCGGTACATTCAATATATCGGCTGCCACCTGCGACAAGGTCTTTCTCATAGGTAAAGCCTGTATATATCCAGATATTTCTGTCCGGCAGCTCGGTCTTTACTCTACGAATAAGCTTTACTATTTCCCTTTGATTTGATAATTCAAAAGGTTCTCCTCCGAGGATTGTAAGACCATCATAATATGGTTTGGCAAGCTCCTCAATAATATAGTCTTCCGTTTGCTGCGTATATGGTCTGCCATAGGTAAAGTCCCATGTTTGAGGCTGAAAACAGCCCTTACACCGATTGGTACAGCCTGACACAAACAGACTTACACGGATTCCTGTTCCATTCGCTATATCAGCTTTGATAATATTTCCATAATACATAAGATCACCGTCCGCATGATTCAAAAATGTTTCATGTGTTTTTTTAGTTGCAATTACTTTCATAAAATGGTACAATAAAATCATACAAAACAAACTCATGAAAACTATATACATTGCTGCTTCCATGATAGCATGATGGCTTTGGGTTTGTCAACCTTATATCCCGCTGCCTACACGGGCGGGAAAATTATTTTACGACATGGATCGGAGATTAGATATATGAAAGGAATCATTTTAGCAGGCGGAAACGGTACAAGACTCTACCCCTTAACCAAGGTCACTTCCAAACAATTACTGCCTATTTATGACAAACCTATGATCTATTATCCGATGTCAGTGCTTATGACTGCTGGTATCAGAGATATACTCATAATATCTACTCCACAGGATACTCCCAGATTTGAAAGCCTTCTCGGCAACGGTCACCAATTCGGAGTAGAACTTTCCTATGCGGTTCAGCCTTCTCCCGATGGTCTTGCACAAGCATTTCTCATCGGTCAGCATTTTATAGGAAATAACAGTGTGGCTATGGTTTTGGGCGATAATCTATTCTTTGGACATGGACTCAAGGAACATCTTACAAAAGCTGTCGCAAATGCGGAAAGCGACATGGGAGCTACTATTTTCGGTTACTATGTCGATGATCCCGAACGCTTCGGCATAGTTGAATTTGACAGCTCCGGAAAAGCCATCTCCATTGAAGAAAAACCTAAACATCCAAAAAGCAATTATTGTGTCACAGGTTTGTATTTTTATGACAACAGAGTCGTTGATTATGCCAAAACTCTCAAACCATCTGCTCGTGGAGAATTGGAAATAACCGATCTCAATAAAATATACCTTGAAAAGGACATACTTAATGTAGAGCTTTTGGGACAGGGTTTTACCTGGCTTGACACAGGAACTCATGAAAGTCTTGTTGAAGCTACCAACTTCGTGAAAAATGTGGAAACTCATCAGCACAGGAAAATTGCCTGCATAGAGGAGATAGCTTATATCAACGGATGGATATCCAAAGAGGATCTACTGAATGTTTACGAAGAATTCAAGCAGAATCAGTACGGACAGTATCTTAAGGATGTACTTGACGGCAAATATATTGATGTTATGAACTGATCTGCCAAAATGTCAGATTCAACAATACTTATCGGTGAGGATAAAAAAATGACAATCATTGTTACAGGCGGAGCCGGTTTCATTGGCTCAAATTTCATATTCCATATGCTCAAGGAACATACTGATTACAGGATCATATGCCTTGACAAACTGACCTATGCAGGAAATCTGTCAACACTTAAACCTATTATGGATAACCCCAATTTCAGATTCGTCAAAGCTGACATCTGCGACAGAACAGCCGTTGAAAATCTTTTTAAAGAGGAAATCCCTGATATTGTGGTGAACTTTGCGGCTGAAAGCCATGTCGACCGCTCTATTGACAATCCCGAAATTTTCCTGCAAACAAATATCATCGGCACAGAGGTCTTAATGGACACTTGCAGAAAATACGGCATTACACGCTATCATCAGGTATCTACCGATGAAGTTTACGGAGATCTGCCTCTTGACAGACCCGATCTGTTCTTCACAGAAACAACTCCAATACATACTTCTTCACCGTATTCCTCCTCAAAGGCCGGTGCTGATCTGCTTGTCCTTGCTTATCACCGAACATACGGTCTTCCCGTTACTATCTCTCGATGCTCGAATAATTACGGTCCGTATCATTTCCCTGAAAAGCTCATCCCTCTCATGATAACAAATGCACTTTATGACAAGCCCCTTCCCGTTTACGGTCAGGGGATAAATATCCGTGACTGGCTCTACGTTGAGGATCATTGCAGAGCTATTGACCTTATCATTCACAATGGCAGAACAGGCGAGGTCTACAATGTGGGCGGACATAACGAGATGAGAAACATTGACATTGTAAAACTCATCTGTAAGGAGCTGAATAAGCCTGAAAGTCTGATAACGTATGTGACAGACCGAAAAGGGCATGATATGCGTTATGCCATTGATCCTACAAAGATACACAACGAACTCGGCTGGCTTCCACAAACAAAATTCTCTGACGGCATTAAAAAAACTATAAAATGGTATCTTGAAAACCGTGAATGGTGGGAACAGATAATTTCAGGCAAAAATTTGCAAAATCGAAAATAAAAATACCGCTACGGCGACAGAAAGTCTATCTCTGTCAAGAGAATTATATCATATTTCCTGTTTTTTTATTTGGAATTGGCTCTTTCTGTCGTGAAAGGAGCTTTTATGAGCAAAATTAAAATTACAAAACAAACCAGAGAGTTTCTCTCAAACCCACGGCTTTCCGCCAAGGCTCGTGTGCTTTATTTGTTGCTTGTCGACAGAGCCGCATTGAACTCAAAAAATGCTGATAAGTTCTCTGATGAGCATGGAATCTTTGTTTACTATCCGCTTTGGGAAATACAAGATAATATTGGTTGTTCTGACAAAACTGCTATTAAGGTTCTTGTGGAGCTGTCTGATGCAGGGCTGATTGAACGCCGTCACGGTCAATCAGCAGACCGAATTTACATTTTGTAGACCGTATTAACGAAAAATTTGCAAAATCTGTTGTAAAATTTCAAATTATGTGCTAAAATAAATTAAATTCGATGCAAAATCGAAAATAAAAAATAAAAAATAAAATAAAAAGACCGTAGCTGTTGTTGTTGTATGACCGCAAAATCTACCAACAACCGCTACGGCGACAGAAAGACAATATCTGTTAAGAGAATTATAACATACTTCCTGTTTTTTTGCAAGGTTTTTTTTAATGAGATTTGCTCTTTCTGTCGTGGAAGGAGTTTTTTTTATGAGCAGAATTAAAATTACAAAACAAATCAGAGAGCTTCTCTCAAACCCACAGCTTTCCTCAAATGCACGAGTGCTTTACCTTTTGATTTGCGACAGAATCGATTTGAGCGAAAAGAACAAAGAAACGTTCTCCGATGAACATGGTATCTTTATTTATTTCACTGTTGCGGAAGTTCAAAAAGTTCTTTGTTGTGCTGTGGCGACTGCTGTTAAAGTTCTTGGTGAGCTTGAACAAAATAACTTGATTGTTCGCAGACATACCCAAAAAGCAGATAAAATTTATCTTTCCCACATTCCAAAAATTGAAACCTGTGCATTTCAAAAATTAGAATCCATGCATTCTACAAATTATAATCCGCACATTTCAAAAATTGAAACCAATCAGAAGTCTATGGAACAGAAACCAAAAAATCAGGAAATCAAATCATCCTCCTCCTCTACTCCTCCTCAAAAAATTTCAGATGAACAAATAAAAAATCAGGCGGATTATGAACGACTGACTGATGATGATCCTGCAAACATTGTAAAAGATACGACCAATCAGAATCCTACAAAACGAAAACCAAAAAATCAGAAAAACAAATCATCCTCTACTTCCCCTCAAAAAATTTCAGATGAACAAATAAAAAATCAGGTGGATTATGACAGGCTTATTGATGATGATCCTGCAAACATACCGCTGTATAATATGATGGTGGATATATTGGCAAATGATGACGGTATTTACAATAAGGATATAGGATATGAGCATCTGCACTCACTGGCGGATACTATAAAAGGCAAAAAGGATATTGTTCATATCAGAGCATATCTACGTACTTGTTTGAAAAACATAGTTGTCGATTTTGCTGTTAAAAATCAAAAAAATGAAAAACCTAAAAAATACAAAGACAAATACGAAAAAGACTGGGAAACATTAAAACGTGTCAGCAGTGATCCCAGTTATACATGGCTCGATTAACATCGGGCAACCATTAGAAAATGTACTCTAACAGATAAGGATGATGGCAATGAAAGTATTTGTGACAGGAGTCTGCGGACAGTTAGGCTATGATGTGGTAAATGCACTTATTTCAACAGGTCATCAGGCTGTCGGCAGTGATATTTTCGACTCATATACAGGCATTAATGACATAAATGCCGAATATATTCAGCTTGATATAACGGATAAAAATGCGGTCAATGAGGCTTTAACAACCATAAAGCCTGATTCGGTGGTTCACTGTGCGGCTTGGACAGCCGTTGATGCTGCCGAGGATGAACAAAATAAAGCTAAAGTTTATTCCATTAATGCGGATGGAACAAGAAATATAGCTGAAGCCTGCAAGAAGCTTGGCTGCAAAATGATATACATAAGCACCGATTATGTATTTGACGGCAATGGGACTGCTCCTTGGAAGCCTGATTGCAGGGAGTATGCTCCACTTTGTGTTTATGGTGACAGTAAGCTGAAGGGAGAACAGGCTGTCAGTGAACTGCTTGACAGGTATTTCATAGTCCGCATAGCCTGGGTATTCGGCAAAAACGGCAATAACTTTGTAAAAACCATGCTCAAGGTCGGTAAAAAATTTGATACGGTAAGAGTTGTAAATGACCAGACAGGCACGCCCACTTATACATACGACCTTGCCAAACTTCTTGTCAATATGTGCGAAAGCGAAAAATACGGCTATTATCATGCGACAAATGAGGGCGGATATATAAGCTGGTATGACTTCACAAAGGAAATTTACAGGCAGGCCGGCTATAAGACCGAGGTTGTACCTGTGACATCAGAACAATATGGTCTGTCAAAGGCTAAAAGACCGCATAACAGCCGTTTGGATAAATCAAAACTGACGGAAAACGGTTTTGCACTTCTTCCGTCATGGCAGGATGCACTTTCAAGATATCTTAAAGAGGCTTTTAACAGTTAAAACGATTTTATAAAAAGTTATAAAAATATGTTAACTTTTATACTTTCAGAATGTTACACTAAATCCAAAGGTGGTGAAAAGTGTGATAAAAACTATAAAATTTATGAGTTTAGATTGCAACGCCGCATATCTAAAAAATATTCAAAAAATAAGAAAGGGGTATGTTACTGCAAAACACGCAATATTATAAAAAGTGAAAAACAACTTTTAAAAATAACTCACAGATTAACAAATATCCGTCATGACCATATTCATAAAGCCACTTCCGAAATTGTAAACCGACAGCCAAAGTTTATTGTGATGGAAAATTTGAATGTCAAAGGCATGATGAAGAACAAACAACTTGCCCAAGCTGTACAGGAACAGTGTTTCTATGAATTTTACAGGCAGATACAGTATAAATGTCAATGGAATAACATTGAATTTGTCACGGCAGACAGATATTATCCGTCAAGCAAAAAATGTATTTGTTGTGGCAATATCAAGAAAAATCTGAAATTATCCGACAGAATCTATCATTGTGATAACTGCGGAAACACTGTTGACAGAGATTATCAGGCAAGTGTTAATCTGATGAGATATTATGAATTAACGGCATAGCCCAAACAAGTGTCGTTGATATGTACCCATACGTTAGTGGGGAATTTACGCCTTTGGAGTGTCATATCAAACATGAGTAGATTTATTATCGAAAATGGACACGATGAACAAGGAATGAAACATAAAAGCTGTTTTTATAACTTTTTATAAGTTTTCAGTAACGGTGTTAAATACTGATGGGACAAATAAAAATTGAGAAAAATGCAGGCGGTATTGATGGTCTTTGTGTTATCACTCCTGCTGTACATGGAGACAGCAGAGGCTACTTTATGGAAACCTACAACCAAAATGACATGAGGGAAGCAGGCATAGACATAACCTTCGTTCAGGACAATCAGTCTATGTCAAAAAAGGGTGTATTACGTGGTCTCCACTTTCAGAAGCAATTTCCCCAAGCCAAGCTCGTCAGAGTCATCAAGGGGGCTGTATTCGATGTGGCTGTTGATTTGAGAAACGACAGCAAGACTTATGGCAAATGGTTCGGCATTGAACTGACCGATGAAAATAAAAAGCAATTCCTTATCCCAAGGGGCTTTGCACACGGATTTCTTGTATTGAGCGATACGGCTGAATTTTGCTACAAGTGCGATGACTTCTATCATGCAAATGATGAGGGAGGTCTTGCATGGAATGATCCCGATATAGGCATTGACTGGGCATCGGTCGGTGTCAGGGGCTATATGCTTGAGGATGGAACACCTCTCAATTTGAGCCAAAAGGATCAGATGTGGGGCAGTAACCAGTCCGTTCGGTTCAAGTGTGGTAGAGTATGACACAGTTTCACAAGTAATATCAGAAATGCACAAAATCAACTTCTCTGATTTGTGTATATGTACCCGTACGTTAGCGGGGAACGTACGCCTTCGGAGTGTCATATCAAACATGAGTAGATTTATATCGAAAATGGACACAGTGAACAAGGAATGAAACATAAAAGTGGTTTTTATAACTTTTTATAAGTTTTCAGTAACGGTAAGGGAGTATGTCACAATGCTCGTATACGCCCGTATAACGTCGCTGTATGCCCCTCAAATGTGTTAGGAGTATAATTATACCCCTAAACCCTATACCCCCTCAAAATCGCCGTATTTCGAGCCTATACACGCAATTTAAAAAATAGCGAAATAAATGACCGTTAATATTGATATTTCGGGGACGGTATTTCCGATTTTGTTTCAGCAAAAATATTCCCCCTAAAAATGATAAATATATTTCTTCAAAAGAATATTATTTCATCGTTTTCTGTCTACACATCAAACTGCATTTTTAAATGCTCGTATATGCCCGTATAACGTCGCTGTACGCCCCTCAAACGTGTTAGGAGTATAATTATACCCCTAAGCCCTATACCCCCTCAAAATCGCTGTATTTTGAGCCTGTACACGCAATCCCAAAAATATTGAAATAAAAGTCCGTCTAATTTGATATACAAACAAAGCACCCGAAATTTTTGCTTTTTGGGTGCTTTTTGATACTGTTCTAAATATATTTATTTTGATACTTTTATATAAACCATTACGAAAAAGTGTGTCTATACACAAAAATTCGTAATCTAACAAATATTTATGATAATTTTCAGAACTATATTATTTTTATCAGTTCCAATCAATATCTCTATGATTAATCGTTTCGTAATTTATCAAATCTTCATGTGCTTGTGCTATTGCTTTCAAATCATCAGGACTTCCCAAATCGTCGGTAATGTCATAAAAGAAGTGATTTATCGAAAGTACGCCCGAAAAAGTAAATGTTTATGAAAGTACCAATAACTGCTTTATGAATTTCCAGGCTTTTTCAAAAGCAGATAGTTTTTCGTGCAAGCCGTTTGATGCGTGTCCTTAATGTTAGATGATCTCTTTCAATTTGCTGCGTATTTCTCTTTCCTGTAACAAGCCTGTCGGATGAAATTCTGCTGCTGTACGCAAAATTGTTGTCGGCATAAACTGTACCAATATTGAATTCGGAAAGCAGTTCAAGAAGTTCATCCAAATATTTATATTCTCTTGTTCCGAATGTATAGGCAAGCGGAGTATTTGTTTTATGGTCGACTGCCCACCAAAGCCAAATCTGCTGAGATTTGTCGTGACAAAAGCTCCACATCTCGTCCATTTCGGCGGATGTTTCGATATAAACATCTATTTCGGTTGGTTCTTCGGATTTTACTGTTTCAAGGAAGTTTTTAT
>Ga0256407_10010058_pt1 | contig 13380 bp, 12 predicted proteins | sample RumenRJG_04DNA_FD_193489 | JGI IMG/M metagenome (GOLD analysis project Ga0256407, IMG submission 193489) | Bovine rumen microbial communities from Lethbridge, Alberta, Canada - RJG_04 | ecosystem: Host-associated > Mammals > Digestive system > Stomach > Rumen | place: Canada: Alberta... | reverse complement strand
TATTTTCTCGCATAATATATAATATACCCTCAATCCTTAATAAAACTATCCATACTGCTTCAATACTGTTTTTAAAATCAAATTACTATACTACAAATTAACAAATTCATGAATATCACTCGATTGAAAATCAACATGATTACATGATAGTACGAGCAAAATAAAAGGACCTTTAATTAAATCGGATTTTAATAGTAAAGTTTAAATAATAATGAAGCATAAATATTCATTTAAATGAAGTATACTAGTTAAAAATAAACTTATTTTAAAAATAAAGAAAAATAAACACCATATAAAGACAATAAATTAATAATATATTAATAATAACTAAAATAAGACAAATTAGAAAAAATTAGGTTGACGGCATTGTAATTTTTTAGCAAGCACATAGATTTACTGGCTAAAAAAATTATCTATTTTTCAAGAACAGCAATATAGTCCATTCTTTTTCTTAACAATGGGAGCCAAGTGACTATCCTGTAATGCGGTTTGTAAACATTAACGCCATCAAATAGATTAATGTCCTTTATCCACTTGAAATTAGGATTTAATTTTGTCAATTCATGGCCTTTTTCAACGCCCCATATGAATTTGGAATCGGTATCTTCAATCGATGCCTCTTTAGTATTTTTAACTGAAATTGGAGGCATGATTTCCATAAAGATTGTACATTTATCGAAATTTGAATCTATTATATAAATAATATCTTCCACATCTTTTTGAGTTAGATACATTGTTAATCCTTCAACAATGAATAGAACATCATTTCTTATTTTGATTTCTTGAGCCCAGATTGGATCCATTGCGGAATAGGCGAGTGTTGTTACTCTTTCTGTATCTTCAATATATTTTAACCTATAATTAGTCGAATTTTCCAAATCAACATTATACCAATTGATTTTTCCGTTATCCAGCCTGTTGAAACGAGTATCCATTCCTGATGCAATATTTACAATTGTACATTCTGGATGGGTATTGATGTAGTCACTGACCATTTCATCCAATACAATTGTCCTCGCAATTGTGCCGAGCTGCATAAATTTATCCTTCTCAGCTATGCTGAAATCATAATTAACTTTTGAAATTACTTCTATTGCTTTTGAATCATAGAATTTATGATTTTTTTGTTGTGAATGCTTTGCTTTGGCAAATAATGTCAAAAGCATGGTTTTTTCTACGCCTTCTAAATTCATAACTATTTCTCCCATAGTTTTCTTGTATAATAGTTGTTTTATATAATATATAAATTTTTAGGCATACCTAAATTTTTAAATTATACTATTTTTTCTGAAGATTTTAAAGCATCAAAAAAGCATACACTGCATTTATGAATGTGTTAAACATTATACTTTCCAATTTTTAAACTTTTTAATGATTTTTGGTTGGAAAAAACGCCTGAAATGATTGTTATTGATAAAGAAATCAGCAAATCTGTAGGATAAGGTTAATAGTTCTTTTAAGATTATAAAAAAGTTTTGATACTTAATTTTGCACCGTAATCACAAAAAAAGAAAAATAAAAAAATATTTAATTAATTTTTAACTTTATTGTGCAAGAATTCTCCGGCTTCTACAAGCCGGAGAGGTTCAAAGAAGAAATAAGAAAAGGATATGAAGAAATACTGCTATAAATACTCGCGCTTAAAGAAATATTCAGTATTTTGGGATTATTTATTTCGAAATCGTTCAATTTCTGTCTAAAACCTTCAATTAATTTTTCTTTATTATTTAGATGTCCACTTACACGGGAAACATTTTTCTGATGACAACTAAAGAAATTTTCTTAAATTCTTACGTGCTTTTGCATTGTTCTATACTCTTTTCCAGTATCCGCTATTTGGTTCGTAAAGAATTCCTCTTTGCTGCAGTGTTCTGATTAAACTTTCAACTTTATCTTCACTAACACCGTGCTTTTCTTCCATGTTGCTTTTTAAAACATTTAATGGGGCTTGACCATTATATTCTTCTTCAAGTAATTTAACTTCATCTACGAGAGTGCTCAGTTTATCTCTTTCAGATTTTGGTCTTCCTCCACCAACAATATCCGCTTCAATTTCACCAGTTTCAGGATCAACACCTGCATCTTTAAGGGATGCCATTTGAAGTTTCACTGCTTTTTTAGCATCGTCTTTATCCACAACTTCTTTTAATTTTACTTTAGCACAGGCTTCTGCTAAACGAATAATTGCTTCAAGTTGTCTTGCAGTAATTGGAACAACAGTATTTTCTTCAGCATTGCTGCTGCTGTTTCTTGTATCTACGTAGAAATTCTTCAGTACTTCGTTTGCTTCATCACTTAAAACCGGATTAATATTTTTACGTGCATATGCAATGTATTTTCTAAGTAAATCCGGTTCGATTTCATAATCTACAGTATTGGACTGATGTATATTAAGAATGTGTTGTGCAAGCTCTGAATCGCCTTTTCTGCTTGGTTTATCTTCAACAATCCATATTAAATCAAAACGAGATAAAATTGGTGGTGGCAATTCAATTTGATCAGCTAAAACTTTAAATCTATCAAACCTTCCAAATTTAGGGTTTGCTGCTGCAAGAACGGAACATCTTGAATTTAAAGTTGCCATAATTCCTGCTTTTGCAATACTTACTGTTTGCTGTTCTAAAGCTTCGTGAAGTGCTGAACGGTCTTCTGATCTCATTTTATCCAATTCGTCAACACATACATTACCTTGATCTCCTAAAACTAATGCACCTGCTTCTAATGACCATCCACCTAATTCGTCTCTAACGGCAGCTGCAGTTAAACCGGCACCAGTAGTACCTTTACCACTTGTATAAATACTTCTTGGAGCTAATTTAGAAACATATTTAAGGATTTGGGACTTACCTATACCGGGGTCTCCTACAATGAGAATGTGGATATCTCCCCTTAAGCGGGTTTCATCTTCAAGCTGTTTTGCAGACCCTCCAAATAATTGTAATGCAATGGATTCTTTCACGTCACGATAACCTTTAATTGAAGGTGCGGTTGATTTGATAATTTTTTCATAAACGTTAGGATCTCTTGATAACTCTAAAATTTCTTCCTCATCTTCTTCAGATAAGTGCAGCTCTTCAAATTCCTGTTCTAAAGGTTCGATATGGTTGACATAAATGTAATTTTTGAATTTGCCGCTACGTTCTTCCCTAAACGTTTTTAATGTTCCGGTAATTCTTACTTTATCTCCGGGATTTAATTCATCTACCAAATCATCTTCTAAAATCATTAACATCTGTTTAGGTTCGGTTCCTCCAGATAAATTTTCTAAAGGTTCTTGCATTCTGGCTGTCTGTGTATCAATGTAATGTGATTCTTCCTGAAGCAATCTAAAAGATCTTCCTCCACATTCCCCACATAATGATGGCTCTAAAATTGTTCTATCGGAAGTCTGCTCAACTTCATGTAAACGCATACAACCTCTACATTCAAAGACGGCTGTTTCAATACGCGGTCTTATTTCATCGGTCTTTCTGACAATACCCTCTGCCGCTACAAATGATCCGATGTATTTACTTAATAATATTTTTAAAGGAATTATATTAGTAACATTTTTAAAACGAATATTTAAATCAGCATCTTTGGCTAATGGGTCAATATTTTTAACAGCTATTTGGGCAGCTTCAATAACTTCTTCAGGTTTTTCAATTAATAAATCTGCCAAGTCCGGATCAAATACTTCTAAAGTAGTATAATCTACAGTCAGTGATCGATTATCTGGGTATGTTTCGAGGATTTCAAACACATCGTCCTTATATGAAGTTGCAAAAAATTCCTCAAATTTCGCAATTGATGTTTGTGATTTGGTAGTAGATTTCATTATTATTACATTATTTTTTCTTACTTAAAAAATAATTGGGTAGTGGTGGTGACATGTAAAAATTTCATATTGTAAAGTCTATATTATCTTGCTAATAAATGTGTTTTAATGCCAGTAAATGATTATTTTAATGTAATGGATATTTATTTGCAGAATAATGGATAAATTAAATATTTGGATTCTATTATTTTGAAATCTGTGGAAAGTTTGGGGATTGTTGTAATACTATCTTTTGGTATTGGTTTTGATTTGGTTTGAGGTTAAAAATAGATTTTTTTAATTGGTAACAATTATATATTAAAATTAATAAAAGTATAGATAATATATAATAAATGAGGGTATTATGAGAAAATCTAGATTAAATCTATTTAAATCCACTTCCATGTTAATTTCTGTCATTGGAATTATCATGATTATTGCTACAATTATTGTTGTTGCATATGTGGGATTTAGTGTTGTAAATGAATCAATTACTGATGAAATATCTTCTGGAAATCAATATGATGATTTGGCTAAGTTAAGGTCACAATACGGTGATTTAGAATCAAAATTCGAATCAGTTAAATCCACTTATGCTTCTGGTTCTCAGAGTGATATTCAAAAATATAATGATGCTAAATTACAACTTTCACGAGCATCCTCTGCTATTGACAATGTTCAATCTGCACTTGATTCTCATAAACCATCTAATGAAGTCGACAGTAGAATCGAGTTTGCAAAAACAAAGTTAGCTGAGGCTCGTCAATCATTTGATAATCTTTAACTCTTTTTTTTTATTTTTTTACTTTATGCTTGTAACCTAACCCAACAACGTACATTTCAGAACTTTTTTTACGTGAAGATGGAGGTTTTGTTGTTTTAACTTGTCTAAATTTCTTTTTGAGTCCATCTAACATTTCTTTATATTCCGGGCCTTGAAATACTTTCATGACAAGATTGCCTTTATGTTCTAAAATATTGTCTGCTATTCCAATGACTGCGTTTGTCAAATCAATTGATCTTAATTGGTCTAGATTTTTAATGCCACATAATTCTGGTGATGCGTCGCTCATCACTACTTTTGCTTTTCCTCCAATAACGCGCATAATTTTACCTTGAACTTCGGGTGTGGTAAAATCTCCTTTAATCCTATAATAATTTTCTTCCGGAAGAGCTCTGATGTGGTTAAGGTCAACACCAACTACAATACCCTCTTCACCCACTTTTTCTAAAGCTACTTGTGACCATCCGCCAGGTGCGGCTCCAAGATCAACAACGGTATTTGCTTGTTTGATGATTTTATATTTTTTATCTAATTGTTTAAGTTTATATGATGCTCTTGAGCGATAAGCATCTGCCTTTGCTCTTTTATAATATGGATCGTTTTTTCTCTCCATTTGCCATTTGCTGCCCATTTTATTCCTCCGGATATTGTGTAAAATCAAGTGCACTACACACAGGAGCACCAATTTTAATTATTTCCACATCAACATTTTTATCATTAACTTCAAGTAACATTACAGTTCTATCTGCAAGTCTAGGCACTATCGGACTTCCCGGATTTAGAAGTAAAATATCTTCAACTTGTTCTATTTTCGGCTGATGGGAGTGGCCTGTAACTAAAATATTAACGTCTAATTGCTTTGCCAAGTATAATAACTGTTGAGTGTCTGCTCTTGGATAAACTTCACCGTGAGCCACTCCAATTCTAACTCCTTCAACATCAATCACTCTTGCTTTTGGCAAGTCAAATCCTGCAACTCTATCCATATTTCCTTGAATTGCCATAACTGGGGCGATTTCTTCTAATTCATCAATAACTGATTGTGTTGTTAGGTCTCCAGCATGGATAATTAAATCGACATCTTTAAATGAAGTTAAAACCTTTTGGGGTATTTGTCTGGCTCTATCGGGGATATGTGTGTCTGAAATTAATCCTATTAGCATAATATTTTCCTCAATTATATTCTGTTTATTATCATTTTTAAATTTTTAAATAAAAAAAGTTATTAATTCATAATTATATAAATAATATCATCATATTCGAGGAATGATTTTATGGGTGAAGTTAAAAAAGAAGAAATATTGGAGATTTTAAGTAAATATGATAAGGACAAAATAACTCTTGCTACTCTTGGAAGTCACACTTCTTTGCATATCTTGCAGGGTGCAAAAGAAGAAGGTTTTAGAACAGCTATTGTCTGTGAAAAAGGAAGAGAAATCCCTTATCAAAGATTCGATGTTGCTGATGAATATATCATTGTCGATGAATTTAAAGACATTGTTAATGAGGATGTTCAACAACAATTAAGAGATATGAATGCTATTGTAATTCCACATGGTTCATTTGTGGCTTATGCTGGTTTGGATAATGTCGAAGATAAATTTAATGTTCCTATGTTTGGTAATAGGGATGTTTTAAGGTGGGAAGCAGAAAGAGATAAAGAAAGATCATTACTTGTTGAAGGTGATGTTCGTATCCCTTATAAATATGACAGCCCATCTCAAATCGACAGGCCGGTAATGGTTAAATTCCCTGGAGCAAGAGGGGGAAGAGGTTACTTTGTAGCATCCTCTACAGAAGAATTTGATGCTAAAATCGAAGCTATGAAAGCTCGTGGATGGTTAGAAGACTCTGATGTTGAAGCGGCACACATTGAAGAATATGTTTCTGGTTGTAATTACTGTATACACTATTTCTACTCAGCCTTAGATGATAAAGTTGAATTGATGGGAATGGATACAAGATATGAATCAAGTATTGACGGTTTTGTAAGAATGCCTGCAAAAGATCAATTAGACATTGATTTAAGTCCTTCTTATGTTGTAACCGGTAACCATCCTGCAGTAATAAGAGAATCCTTGCTTCCACAAGTATTTGATATTGCTGATAAATTAGTGGATAGTGCTAAAAAATTAGTTCAACCGGGATTAAATGGACCATTCTGTATGCAAACATTAGTAAACGATAACTTGGAAGTTATCTGTTTTGAAATTAGTGCAAGAACTGATGGTGGAACAAATACATTTATGGATGGATCTCCTTACTCATACTTAACTTATGGTAAACCAATGAGTATGGGTAGAAGAATTGCTTTAGAAATTAAAAATGGTATAGAAAGAGATGAATTAGAAAAAATAATAACATAATTTAGTTATTATTTTTCTTTTTATTTTTATTTTTTCCAATCTTTTGCTTTTTTTCGTAATCTATTTTTGCTTTTTCACGACTTCTTTTCATCAATGCACCAACAAAACCTATAAGTGCACCTATGAGAAGAATAAGTATTACTACACTTATTGTACCGACTTGTGTTGAAAAATATCCGCTAAATTCTCCTAATGTTCCAATGAATGTTAAATATACGATTGGTGTTGATGCAATTGCACCGAGTATGGCCCCATATTTAACATTTTTAGCTTTATATCCAACATAGAGTAATCCTACTGATGACATTAGCATTAACCAGTCGTAGCCTTGTGATGCAATAATAACTATTCCTGCAGATATTGCAGCACCTATTACTAATGATTTAAAATCAATATCATTTACTAAATCCATAATTTACCCCTCTAATTTCTTTTTGATGAAAGTAGCCCTCCTAAGGCTCCAGTAATTCCCATGACTATTGCATAGTAAATTAACTCCATTGCAACGTCAATTAGACTTACAGCTCCAGATACTGTAAATCCGGTAAGTCCTCCTGCAATTCCGGCCATACTCCCTCCTACTGTAGCAGTTATAATAAAAACAACGGCACATAGAATCGTACCGAATGCCCCTGCAACAGCAGCATTCCACATTCCTCCGAAAGCTCCGGAATGGGCCATATAACCTACAATGAATCCAACAATTAATAATCCAATAAATTCATAACGTCCAAAGAATGCCTGTACACAAATAGTTAAAATAAAACCGGTAATAACTGCACTCCATTTAGTCATAATTTCACCTTTATTTAATTATTGAATATTAATTATGTCTTTTATTATAAAAATATTTATGATTTCAATATATGTCAGATAATTTATCCTTGATTTTTTCGAGCACTGCTAAATGCATTCTTTTTGTAAATTCTGCTCTGTCGTTTTGATTTAAAACATCAAGATAGCCTTGTGAAACTAAATTAAATGCAAATGGTGTTGGAATAACTGTGTTTATTGTTTTTATTTCCATTTCTTCTGATGCAATCCATTCTATTACTTTTTGTGCATTTTCAATATCCATATAATCTTCTAAGGCTTCTCTTTTTGATTCTTTTAATATTGGAAAATTTTCATCCATTTCCTGGACAAATTTGAGCAGTATTTTTCCACGTACTTGTTGGCGTCCAACAGATTTGGATTCTCCTTTGTATCTTCGAAGTGTCATTAATGAGCGTCCTGCACAGTGTCTGAATCTGCTGGCTAGCGTTTCTGTTTTATCAAGTGATTGGGTAAGTATCGGACGGAAATTTTCTGGAGTTAATTCTTTGAATGATTCAAGACCTCCAATTTTACTGTCTGAACTTAAGTAAAATCCATTGTCTGATATAGATATCGTGACATTCATATTGTATCTTCTTGCTACCAAGTAAGCTACTGCACGGGAGAGTGCATCATTCACCTTTCTTCCAAATAAACTGTGAAATATTACAAAGCGTCTGTCACCAAAACCACGATAATATTCAATCAACATTTTTCTATTGCTTGGGATTTGGGCATACTTGAACTGTTCAACAAAATATTCATAAATCGAATTTGTAGCAAAGTCATCAACATAAAGATAATCATAAATAAATTCCATAATGTCTTCTTTACTTCGCCTATATTGAAACATTGAATCCATATGTGCTCTAAAACGTTGAATATCCATTGCCAAGTCAAAGGATAATGGTAATTGTTGTGAAAACCATGAAGGGATTGTTGGTGGTCCGCTTGAAGGTGAAACATTAATTGTCATACCTTTACCATAATTGAATCTATAAGTGTTTCCTCCCAAAACAAAAGTATCTCCTTTTTTGAGTCTTTCCATAAATTCCGCTTCAATTTTACCAACAGTTTCACCATCACATTTAACTAAAACTCCAGAACTGTCGGGAATGGTACCTATATTCGTTGAATAAAGCATTCTGGCTAATTTCCCACGTTTACCAAATGTATTTTCCTTATAATCAATCCATATTTTGGCATAAACATATCTGTCTTCAAGCTGAGGATATTCTCCTGCCATATAACTTAAAACATCTTCATAATCATCTTTTGTGAGGTCTTTATAGCAATAGCTTTTTTTGATTACCTCATATGCATAATCAATATCCCATTTATTTTCAATACTCATTCCGTAAATGTGCTGGGCTAAAACATCTAAACAATTTTCAGGGATTTGAATTTTATCAATTTTTCCTTCTTTAGCATTTTTTAAAAGAACAGAACATTCAACCAAATCATCCCTGTCGGTTACAATTATTTTTCCTTGGGATTTTTCATGTAATCTATGGCCGCTACGCCCAATTCTTTGAAGTGCTCTGGAAACAGATTTCGGTGAGTTTATAAGAACCACCAAATCGATATAACCGATATCAATACCAAGTTCTAAAGAGGTGGATGATACTACTGCTTTAAGTTTTCCTTCCTTTAAACTATTTTCAGTTTCCAATCTGACTTCTTTTGAAAGAGAAGAATGGTGTGCCATGATATTTTTACTATTATAGTTCATTGGAAACATCTTTTTGAGATTATATACAAATCTTTCAGTTCCACTACGGGTATTGGTAAAGATTAAAGTTGTTTTATTTTCCTGAATCAGATCATCGACTAAACTGTATAATCCCAAACGGGTATCTTCTTCATCGGCAATGGTAATGTCGCTAACCGGACACATCACTTCAATATCCAGGTCTTTCAAATAATTGATGTTAACGATTTCACAATCTCTTTCAACACCATACTCATAACCTACAAGAAAACGGGCCATTTCATCAAGAGGGCTAACTGTAGCAGAAAGGCCAATTCTTGTAAAATTTCCCACTAAATGTTGTAATCTCTCAAGTGATAAACTAAGGTGAACTCCACGTTTGTTTTCAGCCAATGAATGGATTTCATCAACAATTACATATTTGACATGGCTTAACTTTTCTCTAAATTTTGGAGCAACAAGAAGAATGGATAGAGTTTCAGGTGTTGTAATCAGGATATGTGGGGGTACCTTAAGCATTTTTTGCCTTTGATATTGTGTTGTATCTCCGGTTCTCACGGCTTTTCTAATGCCTAATGATTTTCCTGCGATTTCTTCTATTTCTTGAAGAGGTTCATCCAGATTTTTTTCAATATCGTTATCCAGTGCTTTTAGGGGTGAAACATAAATGCAGTAAACTTTATCTTCAAGTTTTCCTTTTTCGGATAGTGTTGTCAACTCACTAATTATTGATAAAAAAGAGGTCAGCGTTTTACCGGAACCTGTTGGTGAGGAAACTAAAATATTTTTATTTTTATGAATTTCAACTATTGATCTTTTTTGAGCAGGTGTAAAGTCTTCAAATTTATTGTCAAACCATTGTCTAACCCAGGGATGTAATATTTTATAAATTGCATTTTTCGAGTAATTTTTTGTCTGCTCATGAATCATATTATCAATTTTAAGAATGTGTTAAAGATTATATATTTACGAAATCTAATAATTAATATATTGATATTAGAGGTTATAAAAATGTCTAATTTGACTGTGGACGAAGCAATAGAAAATCTTAAAAATGAAGATGTAAGTGTTAGAAAAGAAGCTATTGAATCATTAATTGGTGTAACTGATGAAGCAGCTATTGATCCATTAATTGAAGCTACAACTGATGAGAATGCACAAGTTAGATTTAAAGCTGCAGAAATTTTAGGAAATATGGGAAATGTTGCATTTGACAGATTAGCTTCAAAATTTGCATCTGAAAGCGGTAAAAATAAAAGATTTTTAGCTTTTGCTTTAAAAGAAACTAATAATGAAAAAGCCATTCCTCTATTTGCTGAAGCAGTAAGTGACGATGATTTTGGCGTGAGAAAAGTCTCAATTCGTGCTTTAGGTGAACTTCAAGCTAATGATAAGTTAGATATTATTGCTAAAGGTTTGGATGATGAAGATTGGGGAGTAAGATTGGCTACTATTCATGCATGTGCTGATTTGGCTACAGACGAATCTATTGCATTAATTAAAAAAGCAAGAAGGGATGAAAAAGACGAAGACTTTAAAAAATCTTGTAAAAAAGCTCTTAAAAAAGCGGATAAGGTAAAAAAAGCTAAATCTGAAGGAAAAGTTGTAGTCAGTACAATTCCAATGAAAACAATTAAAGAAATGGAAAAAACCAATCCTCAAAAGGCGATTAAAGAATATGAAAAATATGTTCAATCTGGAAGCGATAAGGACGCACCTTATAAAAGATTAGCTATTTTGTATAGAAAATTACGTCAGGATGATAAAGAAATAGCAGTTTTAGAAAAAGCTATTGAAGTATTATCTGAGAAAAAACCTGGAAAAGAAAAATGGTTTGTTGATAGATTAAATAAAATGAAATAATTATTTTTCAATTATTTCATACAAATCATTTCTTCTGTTTTTTAAAACAGGTATTTCATTTCTTACTTTTTCTATTTCATTTAAATCAATTTCAACAATTTTCAACTCTTCTTGGGTGTCCAATTGGCAAATCACTTCACCCCAGGGATTAACAACAATGGAATGGCCGTAACTATGATAACTTGCACTTTCATTTAATGCCGGTGCAACACCAACGCAAAATACTTGATTGTCTAAAGCTCTGGATCTAAATAATAATTCCCAATGTGCAGGCCCTGTTGTCATATTGAATGCTCCTGGGTAAAATAGTATGGATGCTCCTTTTTCAACATTTATATGTGCCAATTGGGGAAATCTCACATCATAGCATATTCCCATACCTACTTTTCCAAATTCGGTTTCACAGACACTAAATTTATCGCCCGGCGTTAAAGTATCTGATTCTTTAAAATAAATTCCTCCTTCAACATCCACATCGAATAGATGCATTTTGCGATGTTTTGCAATAATATTTCCTTTCTTATCAAATAGATAACTGGTATTATATATTTTGGAATCTTCTTTTTCAGGTATTGATCCTGCTAAAATATATGTTTCATGCTGCCTGGCCAATTTAGAAATAGAATTTAGTGTAGGACTTGTTTTTTCTTCTTCTGCATATTCAATAAATTTATCATTTGAATATGGGCAATTAAACATTTCAGGTAAAACTATAAAATTAGAATTATGATTAACAGCTTCATTTATCATTGAAGTTGCTTTTAAAATATTTTCTTGCTTATTGTCAATTACATTCATTTGACATAAAGCTATTTTTAGTTTACTCATTTTACTTTAAAAATTTAATTGAAAGTATGAATTAAATCATACTGTTCAATATTTCACTGTTTTCAATACAGATTCAATTTCATTGGACGTAACATCATTCATGGTTTTTCCATCTATTTTAAATACGTATATTTTACCGTTGTTTAGTAATGATACGTATCTTGTGAAATTACCGTTGCTATTTTCTAAAATAACATTGGATGCATTCTGTCCGTTAATTTGAATTGGTTGAATTGTATTTATTTTAGCATTACTTCCTTGAGCGCTAGACGCTCTTTGAGTATTTAATTCAGATATTGATGAAAGATCACTAGTACTATTATAATACTCTATTCTAGTATTATTGCTACCTTCAAAGAATATTGCTCTAGAATGCAATTCATCACTTCCATTTATTTCCTTCCAAGCGGATGGGTATGAAAATGTAAAATTAGCATCTGAATACTTATTTGTTCCATTGACATTTTTTGTCATGTCACTAGAAGGTCCTGTAGCAATAATTATGCCGATTACAATTAAAGTAATAAGTAAAATAGTTCCAATTACAATTTTATTTTCTTTGATAATATCGAGTGTACTTTCTTCATTTTTACTTTTATTAATTATTGGTCTATCTTCGAAGATATCCTCCTGTACAGGAACTTTTACTTTAGGTTTTGGGAATTTATATCCACAATTTCCGCAAACCGGAGCACCATCATAACTAGGATTTCCACATTCAGGACATTTTTTCACAGATTAACCTCCATTAAAATTTAGTTATATTACTTATATTATATAAATTATCACATATCTTTTTGATAAGTTCATTAAAAATTACTAATAAAATCCTCTCTCTGAAAATATATAATAAGGTTAGTATCTTATTACATATTAATATTAACTTATCAGTTTAATGTGATAAAAATGGATAAAGAGCTAATTAACAGAGATACATTTGGTAAAAACCATTCTGAGAGTACAAAAAAACTTTATAGGATTGTGGTTCAGAATATACTGATTTTTTTTCAATGTTTATGTCAGAACTAATTGAATGGGCAGAATTTGGAGAAGACAAATGTATAAGAAGGAAAAAAAATAAAACTCAAAGAGTTCGTCCAATAATTCAATTTTTGGATTGAATTTTTATTAAAAGGTTTTGCTCTTAGAATGAGATTTGTGGAGTTTCAGGAGCTAGTTTACACTTGAAATTTCACTTTATTACTTTTTATAGAAT
>Ga0256407_10010057_pt1 | contig 13380 bp, 10 predicted proteins | sample RumenRJG_04DNA_FD_193489 | JGI IMG/M metagenome (GOLD analysis project Ga0256407, IMG submission 193489) | Bovine rumen microbial communities from Lethbridge, Alberta, Canada - RJG_04 | ecosystem: Host-associated > Mammals > Digestive system > Stomach > Rumen | place: Canada: Alberta... | reverse complement strand
ATGCTCCCAGCTTCACCAAGCAGGGACTCACCTTTGTCTACCAGCAATACGAGATTGCACCATACGCAGCAGGCATCATCAACTTCGACCTGCCCCTCGATAAAGTGCGTCCCTACCTGACAAAAGAGGCTGCAGAACTGATAAAATAAACGATTACGTTTAATAATTGTCAATTATCATTTGCCAATTGTAAATTAATTCGTATATTTGCAGCCGAAAATCAAAACTATTTAAAAACGAATCAATATGAGCAAGAAATTTGTGATTGGAGACCGCACCAAGGATGAGTGGATCTCCGTATTGGACAGAGCAAACAAGAAACTGGAGTTTACCAACCACCTCGCATCGGCCAAGGAGTTTAAGGGCTTCGAGGACACCAAGGCAGAACTGAAGGGATTGCAGGACGAGACGGGCTATTTCCAGGACCTGCAGGTCTACATCAAGGACGAGGACAACAAGGCTCACCGTCCCGACGAGCGCGACATGATGCCGTGGTAGACAACGAATGATACAAATGGTATGAATTTTGATTCCCTATGAAGTATAGGAAATTAGGTAATACAGGAATAGAGGTGTCGGAGTTGGGCTTCGGCGCCTCTTCTTTGGGTGGTGTGTTCCACTCTTTCAACGAGAATCGAGGCATCGACGCCGTATTTGCCGCTGTCGATGCAGGTATCAACATCATTGATGTGTCGCCCTACTACGGACACTACAAGGCCGAGACAGTGCTGGGAAAGGCGCTGAAGGACATTCCCCGCGACCGCTTCTACCTGTCAACCAAGGTGGGACGCTATGGCAAGGACGGTGTCAACACATGGGACTACTCCGCCCGCCGGGCCAAGGAGAGCGTCTACGAGAGTCTGGAACGTCTGCACATTGACTACATAGATATTATTAATGTACACGACATTGAGTTCCAAGGCCGCATGGAAGGCGGACTGCAGAAGGTGGTCGACGAGACGCTGCCCGCCCTGCACGAGCTGAAGCGCGAAGGTGTGGTGCGCCATGTGGGCATCACCGACCTGCAGCTGGAAAACCTGCGCTGGGTTATCGAACACTCAGAGCCGGGCACCGTCGAGAGCGTCATGAACTTCTGCCACTACTGTCTGTGCGACGACAAGTTGGTTGACTTCATGGACTTCTTCGAGCAGCATGGCGTAGGTGTGCTCTCTGCGTCACCATTCAGCATGGGACTGCTCACCGAGCGCGGCGTACCCGACTGGCATCCGGCTCCCAAACCGTTGGTAGAGGCTTGTCGCCGTGCCGCAGAGCACTGCAAGCAGAAGGGCTACCCCATTGAGAAGCTGGCCATGCAGTTCTCATGCTCCAATCCGCGTATCGCCTCGACGGTTTTCAGTACCACCCGTCCTGAAGCCATCAAGACCAATCTGGAATACCTCTCCGAACCCATGGACGAGCAACTTGTCCGTGAAGTGCGCGACATCATCGGTGACCAACAGCGTGTATCATGGGCCAACACATAATCGACGCACATGCCCACTTGTGGCTACACCAGGACACTGTGGTAAACGGTTCCCCCATCTACCAGTTGGAGCCCAACCGCAGCCGATCCATGTTCTTCGGCGAGGAGCGACAGATGCTGCCGCCCTACATGACCGACGGCCAGAACACGGCAGAGCGATTCCTGTCGAACATGGACTATGCGCAGGTCTCCGCTGCCGTCATCACTCAGGAGTTCATCGACGGCCTGCAGAATGCCTACCTGATGCAGGTGCAACAGCAGTATCCTGACCGGTTCTTCTGCTTCGGTATGCCTGAGTTGCGGAAGCCCGGATTTCTTGATGAGGCCAAAGACCTCATCAACAAAGGATTCCGAGGCATCAAGGTGCCTGCTGCCCGTCTGCCCCAGCACTTCCTCAGCGATGAGATGATGCAGATGTTTCACCTGATGGAAGAGCACGATACCATCCTCGGCATCGAACTGATGGACGGCGACGCACAGGTGTCGCAGATGGAGGAAGTCATCAGCGAGTGTCCCCGACTGAAGGTAGCCATCGGCCACTTCGGCATGGTGACACGCCCCGGCTGGCTGTCGCAGATTCGTCTAGCCCGCCATGAGAATGTCTTCGTCGAGAGCGGTGGCATCACGTGGCTCTTCAATGACGAGTTCTACCCCTTCCCTTCTGCCGTCCGTGCCATCCGCGAGGCTGCCGACGAGGTGGGTATGGACAAGCTGATGTGGGGTTCCGACTACCCTCGCACCATCACGGCCATCACCTACCGCATGTCCTACGACTTCGTCACCAAGTCACAAGAGCTGACAGATGACGAGAAACGGCTCTTCCTCTGCGACAATGCCAAACGGTTCTTCGGTTTCGGCAAACTGATGGAATTACCTTATATTAAAAACATGAGCGAATAAGTAACACTATATTAAATGAAAGCATTACAGATTACCGAACCACGCGTAATGAAAGTGGTTGAGATGGACAGACCCAGCTGCAAGGCAGACGAGGTGCTGTTGAAGATTGAGTATGTTGGCTTCTGCGGTAGCGACCTGAACACCTACCGTGGTCTGAACACCATGGCCAAGCCCCATGTCATTCCCGGACACGAGATTGGTGCCGAGATTGTGGGCGTAGGAGCCGAGGTCCCCACCAACCTATGCAAGGGCATGAAGGTCACTGTCAATCCCTACACGAACTGTGGCGTATGTCCTGCCTGCCGCAGCCGCCGCTACAATGCCTGTGAGCACAACGAGACGCTGGGCGTTCAGCGCGACGGAGCCATGCGCGAGTATATTGCACTGCCCTGGCAGAAGATTATCCCCGTGGGTGACATCACCACACAACATGCAGCCCTCATCGAACCTATGTCCGTAGGCTTCCACGCTGTCAGCCGTGCCCAGGCTGTTGACACCGATGTAGTCATGGTCATTGGGTGTGGCATGGTGGGCGTCGGAGCCGTCATCCGTTCACTGCTGCGCGGTGCCAAGGTCATTGCCTGCGACGTAGACGACGAGAAACTGGACATCGTGAAGCGCCTGGGTGCCGACTTCACCATCAATACCGCCAAGGAGAATGTCCACGAGCGGCTGATGGAGATTACCGACTCCATGGGTCCCAACATCGTCATCGAGGCCGTCGGCTCACCCGTCACCTACCAGATGGCCGTCAACGAGGTGGCCTTCTGCGGACGTGTCATCTGCATCGGCTACTCGAAGAAGGACGTAGAGTTCACCACCAAGTATTTCGTCCAGAAGGAGCTCGACATCCGCGGCTCGCGCAATGCCCTGCCCGAGGACTTCGACGGCGTCATCCGCTACCTGAAGAAGTACAATCCTCCCTACGATATACTCACCTCAGGCATCGTCACCCCCGAAGAGGCCGAGGAAGCCATGAAGCAGTGGGATGCCAACCCCGCCAAGGTGTTCCGCATCCTTGTTAAGTTTGCATAATACCTACAATTACAAAAAAGGCTCTCCGAAAATGGAGAGCCTTTTTTGTGATATATCCAAGTGAAGATTAGTCTTCGTCCTTCATCTCAGCCTCGTGCTCCTTAATGAGCTGCTGCTGGATGTCGTTCGGCACGAGTTCATAGCTCGAGAACTGAGTGGTGAACGATGCGCGACCACCAGTCAGTGAACTCAGGGCAATACTGTAAGATGCCAGCTCCTTGAGAGGAATCTTAGCAGTCAGCTTCTGATAACCGTTCTCGCTGTCCATACCCATGATGATGGCGCGGCGACCCTGCAGGTCTGACATCACATCACCCATATAGTCGGCAGGAACAAGCACTTCGAGGTCGTAGATAGGCTCGAGTACCTTAGGACCGGCCTCCTTGAAGGCTGCACTGAAAGCATTGCGGGCTGCCAGCATGAACGAGAGTTCGTTAGAGTCTACCGGGTGCATCTTACCATCGTAGACGATGACGCGGACGTCACGGGCATAAGAACCGGTCAACGGTCCCTGCTCCATACGTTCCATGACACCCTTCAGAATAGCAGGCATGAAGCGCATATCAATGGCACCACCTACCACGCTGTTGATAAAGACGAGCTTGCCGCCCCACTCCAGGTCCTTCTCTTCCTTCGACTTGATGTTCATCTTGAACTCCTGACCATTGATGGTGAAAGAGGTAGGATCGGGCATGCCGTCGGTATAAGGCTCGACAATCAGGTGTACCTCACCGAACTGTCCTGCACCACCCGACTGCTTCTTGTGACGATAGTCGGCACGTGCCATCTTGGTGATGGTCTCACGATAAGGAATCTTAGGCTCCTGATATTCAATCTGAATCTTCTCGTTGTTCTCCATACGCCACTTCAAGGTACGCAGATGGAACTCACCCTGTCCGTGAACGATAATCTGGCGTAACTCCTTAGACTGCTCAACCACCCATGTGGGATCTTCCTGACGCATCTTCTGCAGGGCAGCCATCATCTTCTCGGTCTCAGCCTCGTTGACGGCCTTGATGGCACGAGAGAACTTAGAATTAGGATATTTGATGAAGTCGAACTTGTTCTCGACATCCTTGGCGTTCAGCGTATTGCCAGTCTTAACGTCCTTCAACTTAACGGTACAGCCGATATCGCCAGCACGAAGTTCGTCAACCTGAATACGATTGGCACCTGCACAGGCATAAAGGGTACCGATACGCTCCTTCGAGCCACGGTCAGCGTTGGTCAGGTCGTCACCACTCTTCACGACACCACTCATTACCTTGAAGTACTGCACCTCACCGATGTGGGGTTCAACACCAGTCTTGAAGAAATAGAGCGACGTGGGAGCTGAAGCGTCAGCAGGAACGTCCTTGCCGGCAGCGTTCTGAATGACAGGCATCTCAGATACGAAGGGAACGACATTGCCAAGGAACTCCATCAGACGGCGAACGCCCATATCCTTGCCTGCACATACACAGAAGACAGGGAAGATGGAACGGGTGACCAGACCCTTGCGGATACCCTCACGCATCTCGTCTTCGCTGAGGTCCTCGCTCTCGAAGAACTTCTCCATCAGCGTGTCGTCACCAGCAGCAGCGGCCTCCACCAGAGCGGCTTTCCACTCCTTGGCCTTCTCAAGCTGGTCGGCAGGAATATCCTCAATGATGGGGGCACCGCCCTCGGGCTTCCATGAGTATTTCTTCATCAGCAATACGTCGATGACACTATTGAAACCAGCACCAGTAGAGATAGGATACTGAACGGGCACACAGTTGTTGCCATAGACCTCCTTCAGTTGGCTCAATATCTGGTCAAAGTCACAGTTGTCACGGTCCAGCTGGTTGACGAGGAAAATGACGGGCTTCTTCAGTTTCTCTGTATTGCGGAAAGCATTCATCGTACCCACCTCAGGACCATACTGGCCATTAACGAGGATGACAGCCTGGTCGGTCACGTTCATGGCAGTAATAGAACCACCTACGAAATCGTCAGAACCCGGACAGTCGATGATGTTCAGCTTCTTGTTGTTCCACTCTACATGAAAAACAGTAGAGAACACCGAGTAGCCGTATTCCTGCTCAACAGGGAAATAGTCGCTCATGGTGTTCTTACTTTCTACGGAGCCGCGGCGCTTGGTGATGCCGGCCTCGTAAACCATTGCTTCGGCAAGAGTAGTCTTGCCGCTACCCGCACTGCCAATGAGTGCAATGTTCTTAATCTCGTTAGTCTGATAAACTTTCATATTACTTATATTTTAGGTTTATATTTTGCGAAAAGCGAGGCTAAAGTTAGGCATTTTCACGCAATAAACCAAAAAAAGCTTTCAAATATTAAACTTTATTAGTACTTATCCGACCAAATTGACGGCGAAAAGCAAGATAATATAGCAAGCCTGCCGTGGTCAGTCCGAAGAGGAACGACCACCAGATGCCCACCAGTCCGCCATCCAGCATGAAGGCCAACACATAGGCCATCGGCAACGATACCACGACATAAGCCACGAAGGCGATGGTGACCATAGGGCGGACGTGACTTATGCCTCGTAACACGTTGGCGTAGTTGCACTGCAGGCCATCACCAAACTGGTAGAACATCATAGGAATGATGCAAGCCGCCACAAGGGCGGACACCTCTGTGCTGTCAGTAAACAGCTCTCCCAGTTGCCAGCGGAACAGGAATACGGGCACTGCCACGCAGAATGCTATAAATATAATAATGTGGAAACCTGCCTGTGAAGTGCGCAACAGGGCATGATAGTCGCGCTGACCAAGATAGTGGCTCACCATGACCGAAACGGCAGCAGCCATACCATAGTAGACCATATAGAACAACTGCGAGATGGTGAGCAGGACCTGATGGGCTGCCAAAGCCGATGTTCCCAGCCATCCCACCAAAATGCTGGTCAGCGAGAACGAAGCCGTCTCCATGCCCATCTGTAAAGCCAACGGGAAGCCCAGCCGGTTCAGTTGTACGAAGTCGCTGCGGTTGATATGCCCTTCTGCAAACCCCGTACAATAGTCTCTATACCTGGGTCTTCCAAAGAAGATTGCCACCAGCAGCAATGTCATCATCGCGCGTGATAGCAGGGTAGCGACACCGGCACCCATCAATCCCATTTCAGGAAGTCCGCCCACACCGTATATCAATAGCCAGTTGCCTACGATATTCGCCACATTGCCCACCAGCATCACCCACATGGACACTTGGGTAGACATGATGCCATCGAAGAACTGCTTCATGGCATTGAACAGCAACACAAAGGGCAACGATACCAACTGCAGCAGAAAATAAGGACGCATCAGGGGCAACAATTCTTCAGGCTGCCCCATGTGGCCGATATTCAGGTAGAACACCCCCATTACCGCCATCATTCCCAAAGAAACCAGACCATTGGCCAACCAGGCATTCTTTAGGACACAGCCTATCTTTTTAGTCTGCCCTTGTCCATTCAGTGTTCCGACGACAGGAGTCAAACCGTACGAGAAACCCAGCGCAGTAATCAGCACCAAGGTGTACATCGTGTTGACAAAGGCGGCAGCAGCCAACTCTTCTGTCGAGTGGTGACCTATCATCAGCGTATCGGCAAAGCCCAGCACAATCTGTCCTAACTGTCCAATGATAATGGGCAGGCCCAGCAACGTCAGCTTACGATAATATGGCAGGTATTCCTTCATACGATGTGCAAAGGTACAAAATAATCCTCATTCTTCCTCAGCATTATTCATTTTATTTTGTACCTTTGCAGGCTGATGGCAGGAATCTATATCCACATACCGTTTTGCAAGAGCCGGTGCATCTATTGCGGTTTCTACTCCACCACAGGGCTGGAGTTGCGCCGACATTATATCGACGCACTATGCCGTGAATGGCAGCTGCGACAACAGGAACTGAAGGAGCCTCTGGACACCATCTACTTGGGCGGCGGCACACCCAGTCAGCTGACAAGCGAGCAACTGCAACAGCTTTTTGCCGCCCTACCCCATGCCACTACGGAGGTCACCATAGAGTGTAATCCCGACGACGTAAGCGCCTCCTATGCCGCGGCTTTGTCGCAGTTACCCATTAACCGGGTCAGCATGGGTGCCCAGACCTTTGACGACCAGCGACTGCGCTTTCTGCACCGCCGTCATACATCTGCCCAAGTGCTACAGGCCGTCCAACACCTTCGCGACGCTGGCATCCGGAATATCAGCATCGACCTCATGTACGGCTTCCCTGACGAGACGCAGGAAGACTGGCAGCGTGACATTGACGCAGCCATAGCCCTAAACGTGGAACACATTTCGGCCTACTGCCTGATGGTGGAAGAAGACACCCCACTCTACCACATGGGAACCAATCCTTGCGATGAAGAGAGCGAACGGCAGATGTACGAGCTATTGATAGACAAACTGACTGCTGCGGGCTATGAGCACTACGAAATCAGCAACTTCGCCCGTCCGGGCTACCGTTCGCGACACAACAGCAGCTACTGGCACGACGTACCTTACATCGGCCTTGGTGCTGCCGCCCACTCATACGACGGACAAGGACGGCAATGGAACGTTGCCGACATCCAGCAATATATTAAGGCCATCGAACGGGGTTGCATCCCCTGTGAACGGGAAGAACTGGACGACGACACACACTATAACGACCGCGTCACCGTTGCCCTACGTACCAGCGACGGACTGGACCTCACAACCCTCTCTGACCGCCACCGCCAATACTGTTTGAAGGAAGCCCAGCAGTTCCTGACAGACGGGCTTCTGACCATGAACGGCCAACGTATGGTGCTAACCCGTAAGGGACTTTTCGTCAGCGACATGGTGATGAGCGGGCTGATGCTCGTCTGATGACATTTGAACGTTCTTTGCGTCTTACATCTATATAACAAACTACACGTATGAACACTTGGAAACCAAATCTCGAAGAGACCAAACAGCGATACATCAAATGGTGGAACCATAAGGGCATCGTCCTCAACATGTGGGAACACTTTCAGGAGGGTGTCAAACCTCATGCCGACATACCAGAGCCCAAGCCGTACAAGGACCTGAACCAACGCTGGTTCGACCCGGAATGGCGAGCCGAGTATCTGGATTGGTATGTAGCACACTCCAGTCTGATGGCCGACATGCTGCCTGTAGCCAACACCCAACTGGGACCCGGTTCACTGGCTGCCATCCTGGGCGGTGTCTTCGAGGGTGGCGAAGATACCATCTGGATACACCCCGACCCCAACTATACGGACGACATCAAGTTCGACCCCAACCACCCCAACTGGATACTGCACAAAGAACTGCTGAAAGCTTGTAAGCGCAAGGCCCAAGGACACTACTATGTGGGAATGCCGGACCTCATGGAGGGCATGGACGTGTTGGCGGCCATGAAGGGTACGGACAAGGTCCTGCTGGATACGGTCATGCAACCCGAAGTGCTGGAACGGCAGATGCAACAGATTAACGACATCTACTTCCAGGTGTTCGACGAGTTGTATGACATCATCCGCGAGGGCGACGAGATGGCGTTCTGCTATTTCTCGTCATGGGCACCAGGCAAGATGTCAAAGCTACAGAGTGACATCTCGACCATGATCAGTGTTGACGACTACCGCCGCTTTGTACAGCCATTCATCCGCGAACAATGCCAGAAGATAGACTACACACTATACCATCTGGACGGTGTAGGTGCCATGCACCATCTGGATGCCCTGCTGGAAGTCAAGGAACTCAACGCCATCCAGTGGACACCAGGTGTTGGTGAACCACAGGGAGGCAGTCCGAAGTGGTACGACCTCTACCGGAAGATTCTCGCCGGAGGCAAGAGCATCATGGCCTGCTGGGTGACGCTCGACGAGCTGCGCCCCCTGTTGGACCACATCGGCGGCGACGGTGTCCATCTGGAGATGGACTTCCACAACGAGCACGAGGTGGAAGAGGCCATGAAGATAGTCCAGGAGTTTGAACACAGCCGTAACCTGCACCCTGCAGACATCATGGACGATGCCGACCGCGAGGTGGCAGAGATCATACGCTCCGTCGAGGAGCAGTTCAGCAGCGACGGGCAGCAGAACAGCACTGTCTCGCTGGAAGAAGCCGCCGCACAGCGCATCCTGATACTCGACGGTGCCATGGGTACGATGATTCAACAATGTCAACTGCGGGAAGAGGACTACCGCGGCTGCCGCTTTGCCAACCATTCCACCGACCTGAAGGGCTGCAACGACGTGCTGTCGCTGACGGCACCATACATCATCCGCGACATCCACCACAAATATCTGGAGCAGGGAGCCAACCTGATAGAGACCAACACCTTTAACGCCCAGCGCATCTCGATGCAGGACTATGGTCTGCAGAACCATTGCCGCGAGATCAACCTGGCCGCCTGCCGGCTGGCCTGCGACGCAGTCAATGCCTATCGGGAGCTCGACCCCGACACGCCGCGCTTTGTGGCGGGAAGCATCGGACCTACGAACCAGACTTTCATGCGTGCAGAAGGGAAGGTAAGCCATGAGTCGCTGACCAATGCCCTCCATGCAGCTTACTCGGAACAGGTCGACGCACTGATAGACGGCGGAGTAGACATCTTGCTCATCGAGACCATCTTCGATGTCGAGGTAGCCCGCATCGCCCTTGCTGCAGCGCAGGAGACCATGCGGCAGAAAGGACGTGAACTGCCCGTCATGCTCAGCTTTGCGGTATCCACTGCTGACGGCTACAACATGCTGGGACAGAACATCATCGACTTCATTGCCTCCTTAGGTGACACTCCCCTGTTCTCCATCGGACTCAACTGTCTGTCGGACGTACAGAGCATGACCCCGCTGCTGCTACGGATGGCAACACAGTTCCCCTACCGCATCAGCCTCTATCCCAATGCGGGAAGACCAGACAGTCAGGGCCAGTACCACAAGTCTCCTGACAGTCTGTTGGCGGATATATGGCCGCTCATTGACGGACACTGGCTTAACATTCTCGGCGGCTGCTGCGGCACCACCGACCAGCATATCAACTTCTTCGCCAATGCCGTAGAGCCTATGCTGGGATTGTTTATCTCACCTCATCGGCCCGGACTTCCGACAACCGTTATACCTGAGCCGCACGCAGATCACCCACATGCTGCACCCGCCAGCGAGTCACCAGCCTGTCCCGACTGCACTCCGCAGCCGCCTCAAGCAACCTCCCCCGAGGAGCGTCTCTTCCAGGCCATCCTGCATGGCAAGAGCGACGATGCTGCCTCGGCTACCCAGGAGGCCATCGAACAGCACATCGCCCCGCAGGACCTCATCAACGGCCAGATGATCCGCGCCATGAGTGAGGTAGGTCAGCGATTCCAGGACGGCAAGGCCTTTGTGCCCCAGTTGTTGATGGCGGGACGCGCCATGAAGGCTGCACTGGAACTGCTGAAGCCCCTGCTCAGCGGAACGGCATCAACTTCGTTGGGCAAGGTGGTAATCGGTACCGTGAAGGGCGATCTGCACGACATCGGCAAGAACCTTGTAGCCTCGATGCTTGAAGGCTGTGGCTTCGAGGTGGTCAACATCGGTATTGATGTCTCGGCCGACAAATTCATCGAGGAAGTGAAGAAGAACCATCCCGATATTCTGTGCATGTCGGCCCTGCTCACCACCACGATGGGTTATATGAAGGAAGTGATAGATGCCTTGGAGGCTGCCGGCATCCGCAATCAGGTGAAGGTCATGGTCGGGGGCGCGCCCGTCACCCAAGGCTTTGCCGACGAGATTGGTGCCGACGGCTATTCAGACAACGCCAACTCCGCCGTCACCGTCGCCAAGCAACTGCTCGGCAAACTGTAACGAATAACTTCGCTAAAGACGAGCCGTAATCTCGTTAAGCACGAGCCGTAATCTCGTTAAGGATGAGCCGTAATGTCGTTAAGGGTGAACCGTAATGTCGTTACGAGCGGCTGACGGTTTCAACTTCCGCTTATAACATTGTTTAAAGTCACAAAGTCCGCAGGTATAGTCCAACTTGCGGACTTCTTTTCCTAAGCCGATGATGCCGCTGACGCTCTTGATGGGAAGCATCAGGGATGAGTCCGTCAGCGTCACACCGCAAGTATGCCCTTCAAACAAAGGAAACAACTGCTGCTGCTGTGAAACATGCCAGCCACAATAACCCGGAGAGAAGCGGTTGGTGTGATGCCACTGCAACTTGTCTATCGAGCTCTGCAAGTGTTCCTCCATCCGGTCGGCTACCTTCTCAGCAATCACGCTGCCAAGAGCATCGGCTATAAACACACGCACCATGTCGCCCTCTTGCATCAAGCGTCGCTGATACTGCTCATAGGCAGTACCACTGGTGCAGATGAAGAGTGCGTATGCCTCGGAACCACGCAACTGTCGCAGGATGATGCGCCCCATATCGAAATCAGGCTGCTCTGGCACGACGAGATAGCAGAACTGGGGGCGGAGCCACTCACGCACGTCCTGGACAATGGCAGCCGTCTCGCGACGGGTGTCCTCGTCGGGCTCTGCATCGTGATACCCCATCTGCTCGAAAACATCGGCAGGGGTTATCAGCAAGTCATCGTATGCTAACGCCTTTTCAGTCATGCCTATTCCACTCGTCCAACGCTTCAAAGAAAGCATCCACATTATGCTGGGGTGTATGCGGAGGGGTATCACAACCACTCGAAAGCACAAAATTGGGGTAGTCCTTGACCTTTTCCAACAGGTCGAGTACAGCTTCCCGCATCTGCGAAGGCATTCCATCCTTGAATACACTGACCGGATCAATATTACCCATCGCCAGTGCCGTCGGTGGCACTTCACGGATAACCTCTTCCATGCGACACTTGTTGCCGAAGTGATAGGCTGCAGCCCCTGTGGCTACCATTGCCTTGGTGCAATGTCCCGTATTTCCGCAATTATGAAGAACGACTATAAAGTTTTCATTCTGAACACGTTCCACAATTCTCTTGACGTATTTAGACGAGAACTCCTTGCAGTCGTCGTTCGACATCAAGCCCGCAGCCGGCTCGGCCATCACGACACCATTGGCACCTGTCTCACGGAGTGCCATGCAGTACTTCTCGATGAACTGCGTACACTTCTCCAACAGCGTATGAGCTGCATCGGGATGCTCGTAAATCAGCACCATAATCTCCGACATATCATAGAGGCGTCCAGCCAATGAGAAAGGACCGATACAACCGGCAAACAGAGGACGGTCATTAACCTCACGGGCCGCTAGCAGATTGGCTTTCAAATATTGCGGAATACGTCCTGCCGACAACGACGGCACCTGTAACTTGAAGATGCTGTCGACATCGGGCAACAGTCGACCGGAGACAGCGGGGACAGCCTCGTCGCTAAAGGCAATGGGAGCACCGAAGGCCTCGGCCTCCGTCGTCAAATCCATGATGGTGCATGCTGCAGCACTGGGATATTTCCTAACCAGCGTCATCACGGCCTCATAGTGCACCCGCCCGTCACTGACAGCCTCACGAACAGTATGTCCATTCAGTTCAATTCCTGGATGCGTCATCACAGGAACGGCTGTTACTTCTTTCTGTCGGATGACATCAGCCACCCATTGTTGCATGTTCATCTTCATCGTTTCGTGCTTTTGGTATCTTTAAGACGTAAAGAGCGACGTTTTGTCACTACTTCAAATGATGACAAACCAGCGCTCACCGCGTCTTAAACATATAACAAGGAGAACCAATGAAAAAGTTACTAACCACCATACTGCTATTCGCTGTCGGCTACTGCCATGCCGGCGAAATTGTTATCCGCGAGGGAGAGAGCATCCATGATGCGCTGCGACAGGCTCGCGAATGGCGACGTACAAATGATGCCCGTTGTCAGGGAGGCATTACCATCACGCTTCAAGAAGGCCGCTACTATATTAGCGAGCCGTTGTTCCTGCGCCCCGAGGACAGCGGCACGAAGGAGTCACCACTCGTCATCCGAGGTATTGGAGAGAAGCACACAAGTGTCATTTGTGGCGACCCTCGCCAAAAGCACAGGC
>Ga0256407_10010056_pt1 | contig 13380 bp, 9 predicted proteins | sample RumenRJG_04DNA_FD_193489 | JGI IMG/M metagenome (GOLD analysis project Ga0256407, IMG submission 193489) | Bovine rumen microbial communities from Lethbridge, Alberta, Canada - RJG_04 | ecosystem: Host-associated > Mammals > Digestive system > Stomach > Rumen | place: Canada: Alberta | collected... | reverse complement strand
AATCCCCAATCCCCAATACAATCAACAAAATTTAAAGAAATAATCATTAAAATATTAAAAAACAATACTATTAAATATATATTAATTAATTTTTAAATTATTAACAAAATATTAAAAAAATTCCACAAAAAAACCAAAAATATAAAATAAAAATTAAGTCCCCTTTGATGATCTAGATATCGATAAAAAAACTTCCAAATTATTTAAATCATCATCAATTTCATATTTATTTTGAATTAAAACATTTTCAATAAAATCACTTTTATAAAGTAAATTTTTCATTTTATTCTCTATGAACAACATTTTTTAATTCTTGAATTAATTTTTGATTAACTTTATTTAAAAACATAAGATGAGTTTTATATTTTTCAATATCATTATTTTCTCTTCCTTTATCTTGAATAAAATAAAACTAAAAATAAATATTATATTAAAAAAAAACAATTAATTAAAAAAAATATACTAAAATATCAATCAGACTCACTTTCATCAAAGGAAGGAAAATCAATACTTTCATCTTTATGAATACTATTAATAAGTCTAAAACTATTTTTTTGTTCAGTCAAATTAGTATCAGTATTAATTTCATTACTATCAAAACTATCTTTTTCTTTTATCATATTACTTATTTTAATAGGTTGATGTTCACTTTGTATTTCTAAAGATTCAAAACTTTCATTTTCTTCATTTTCTTCATTTTCATTTTCACTTTCATTTTCACTTTCTTCACTTTCTTCATTTTCATCTTCTTCTTCATTTTCTTCACTTTGATTTTTTTTATTTTCTTCTTCTTCTTCTTCATTTTCTTCTTCATTTTTTTCTTTTGAATTTTCTGAATTATTCAAAGAAATTTCTTCTAAAATATTTTCTATCATTTTATATTCTTCATTATTTAATTTATCAGCTTCACAAATTTCTTTATAAGTTTCAAAAAAATAATCAGAATCACAATATTCAGTTTGATAATATTTTTTTTTTATTTTTTCTAATAAAGTTTCTTTTATATTTATCCCATTTGCATATTTTATTATTTTTTCTCTAAATTTTACTATATCATCATCTAATGATAAAGTAAGTTGAAAAATATTTAAAAATTCATTTGAATCAATTGAACTTAATAATTTTTCTTCGAAATTTTTTACAAAAGATAATGATAAATTATATAAAAAATCTAATCCAAAACCAAAAATACAATCAATAAATCTTGTAACAATAGGAAAAATAAAACTTTGAACAAATAAAAATTGAAACCATTTTCCATACCATAAATCTCTATCAACATTCATTTTTTTAATTTTTTGAAAAACTTTTGGAAATCTATCTTTTATTAATTGATGATTAGTAAAACAATATAAATTTAATAAAGGAGAATTTTCAATTAAAAATTCTCTATATTTTAAACCATAATAAGGAGAATATAAATATCTTAATAATAAAAAAGTTTCATTTTCATTAAAATCACTTATTAAATATAAATAACCTGCAATTTTATCAGTTCCTGGAATATATTCAATAGTATTAAAATATAAAGTTAAAGCTTTTAAAATATTATATAACATTCTTAATTTTTCTGGAGTAAAAAACATAAAAGAATTATTTATATCATTTGTAATTAATCTTTTATATTTTCTTTTTAAATTTTTACTATTTAAATAATTAAAAATATCATAATTTTCTTTCATTAAATCTTTTCTACTTGTTATTTTATAATTTATTTTAGCTGCAGTTAACCAACAAATCCATCTATGATTATTTGGTGGTCCTCTTAATAAAATTTTTTGATATTTAATTGGAAAAATATGATAAACTTTTGTTAATATATTATATAATCTTTCTATTAATTCTTTATTATGTAAATTTATATTTTCTTCTACATTATCTACATCTTCTGTTAATTCATTTTTTATTATTAATAATTCATTATAATTAAAATCTTCAAAATTTTTTACTTTTAATTTATCTATTGCTTTTATTATTTTAAATACATTAAAATCATTTGGACCATTTTTCATTATTACTAAATGAGTTATGTCATTTTCTTTTGGAATGAAATTTACATAAAAATTAAATTTTGCCATCCATTGACAAAAATAGTAAAAATTTGAATAAAATGGAGTATATTGTGTTAAATTTGAATTAAATACATTTGATGGGGAATAAAATTGCTCTGTTTCTTCAATTTGTTGTTCTTTATGTTTATTTCCCATATAATTAATTTTTTCAAATTTTTTTTATTTTTTTTATATTTTTTTTTTTGAATATTTTTTGAATTATTTTTAATGTTTTAAAATAAAAAAATGTTATATTTTTATTATATTAAAAATTGTTTTTATATATACATATTAAATAATAATAAATTAAATAATACACAAATAAAAAATCCAAATCCATGATATTAAAAAATAATAAATTAAGTTAAAAACAAATTAAATAATATTTTTATTTATGAATAAAAATCTCAAATAAGGATAAATTAGTTTAATTCATTTTCATTTTTATATTTAATTACATAATTCAAACCATTTAACCATAATTTTACATCTTCATAATTTAAAAAAATAAATTCAACTCTTTCATTAAATCCATTATTAATAAAAGAAAGTTGAATATTAAATAAATTATTTTTAGCCGCTTTTTTAATATTATTTGTATCAAAAGGAATATTTTTAAAATCTCTTGATTTAATAAAAGTATCAATATCTACAAATCCATCTTTTTTTAATATATGTTTATATTTTTGATATATTTTTATTATATATTTAATGTTATTATTAACTATTGTTGTTTGCATATTTTGAATTAAAATTTGGAAAATTAAATTTCTATTTTTATAAATATTTAAATGAGTATATCTATCATTTATTTTCATTGATATTTTTTCATAACCAAATTCACTTATTTTTTCACTATGATGTAATGGATCAAATTTTTTATTATCTTTTATTATTCTAAAATAACATATTATTGGTTTTAATAAATTATTATATTTAAAATAATCTTTTTTTTCTTTTTCATTATTTATAAAATCATAATTAATTTCATTTTTATTTCCTTTTATTTTCTGTTTATTAATTGATTTCATTGAATTTAATAATTTAGTTTTTTCTTCTTCCCATAAAGAATTACTATTATTAATTTCATAATTATTTTCATTATTAACTCTTAAATTATTCTTTAATTTTTTTCTATTATCACTATTATATATTTGAGAATAATATTCTAAATTTCTACTTCTCGCAGGAGAAAAAAAAGTATTATTCATATTTAAAATTGGATTATATAAACTATTATTTAATTTATTAGGAGAAAAAATTGAATTTGTTGATATTGAATTAAAAGGGGTATTTCTATTAATATTTTTTGAATTATTTTGAATTAAAGAATTATTTTTTGAATCATTATTTATTGGAGAAAACATTAATGAATGCATATAAGAAGAATTTGATAAAGAATCATTATTTAATAAAGATTTTGATGATATTCTTAAATTATTATTTATTTTTTCTACAAATCTATCATATAATTCCATATTATTTCCATGTTTTCTTTTATAAATTGATAATTGATTTTTTATCATTTTAAATTTTTCTTTTATTGAATCTTTTAAATTATCAATTTCTCTTTTTTTTTCTTCATTTTCTTTTTCTATTTTTTCATTTATTCTTTCAATTTGATTTTCTAAATCTAAATTTATATTTTCAATAAAATTAATTTTATCTTCTATTTCTTTTATTATCATATCTAAACATTGTAATTTTTCATCATAATCATATTCAAATTCTTTTTTTTGATTAATTAATTCTCCAATTTTTTCATTTAAATTCAAATATTCTTTTTCTTTTGGGCTTAAATTATTTAAATTATTTGCATTATTTTCAATTAAAATATCTTTTTTTTCTTTAATTTGACTTAATAAAAAATCTAATTCATCTAATTTATTTGCTAATAAATTAATTTCTGTTTGTTTTTCTTTTACTTTTCTTTTATTTTCTCTTTTAACAAATTTATATTCTTTATTTAAAAAATTAACATTATTTGAAATAACAACTTCATAATAATTTACTTTAATAAAATATTTTAATAATTTAATAATTTTCTCAATTGGAATTTCTAATTGAATTTCATTTAAAAGTTTATTACCTAAAGTATCAAAAAAATTTTCAATAATTTCAGAATTTACTTTTTTATAATCTAATTCAATAAAATTAATTAAATCATTTTGAATAATATTAACTAATTCGGCATGTTTATAATCAAAAAAATTATTATCATTTTCTAAATCAGGACTATAAAATTGATTAATTGCATTAATTAAAATATTTGAAATATCATTACAATATTTATTAATATCAATTTTACATATTTCAAAATGATATAAATTAATATCAATATCTTTTATAATATTATTCAAATTATTTTTTTCAGTATTTATATTATCAGCTCCATTAATTTCTTTTATATTTGAATTAAAATTTTGAATATATAATTTACATATTTCTTCAAGAGACTCTTTTTCACTTATTAAATTAATTAATTGTTCATTTAAATTTTCTTTTTCTTCTTTTAACATTAATAATCTTTCTGTTATTTCTTCTCTTTCATTTATTTTATCCATTAAATTATTTTCTATATTTCTTTTTGCATTTTCTGTTGCATTAAATTCAATTGTAATATTTTTTAATTCATCTTCATCTTTTTTTTTCTTTATTATATCTTCTATTTTTTCATATGATATTTTATATATTTCTTCTTTATTATCTGAAGATATATTTTGTAATTTTTTTTCCTTTTCAAAAATTTCATCTTCAATTTTTTTTATTTTCATATTATTTTTTATTTTATATTCATTAAATTCACTTTTTTTTTCATTTATTTCATTTTTTAATTCATTAATTATTGAAATATTTCTTTGAATTTCATTTTTTATATTTAATAATTGAAGACCAGAACCTTTTGTTTCATCAATATTCTTTATTGAATATTGAATATTTTTAATTTGATCTTGAGTACTTAAAATGTCATCTACTATTTCATATATAATTTCTTCTTCTGTTCCAATTATTTCAGATGTATTATTTAACATTCTTTTCATATTTTTTTTATTAAATTTTTTTATATTATTATATAATATATAATTTTATAACTTTTTAAATTTTTGTAAAAGAAAATTAAACATAATATTTTATTTATTTTAATTTTTTTATTATATTAAGTTATATATTATATTTTTATTTATTTTAATTAGTTATTTTTATTATGAATTTTTATTAAATAAAATATTTTTTTAAAAAATTAATTCTATTTAACATTTAATTAATGTCTGAAATAACTTTTATATCAAGGTTTCATTTAAATTCAAATGAAATTTATAGTAAAGAAAGATATTTAACTTTAATAATGAGAAATTCAATTTTTGAAAGAATATTAACAAAATATATTCTTCAAGGTGAATCAAAAAATTTTGATTTATTTCCTTTTCTTGATAATATAAAAAAAAATGAAGAAGAATATAAAACTTTTAAAGAAAGATTAGAAGAAATATGTCAAAAATTATTTAAAGATGAAGGTCCATTATATTTTTTTAATGAATTATCAATTGAAATATTAAAATTATTAAATGAAAACAATTTAATTGAATTAAAATTTGATAAAAATATTTTAAAATTAGAATTTTTATTATCTTGGCATTTTGAAAATAACTTTTTTGAAAAACAAATTGATCAAAAAATGAATTCTAATTTCTTTGATAATATATTTTTACAAAAAGGAAGAACAAATTATAATTATTCAATAGAAAGTTTAAATACAATTTTTCAATTTTTAAAAATTTTTGAAAAACAAAGTTTAACAACAAAAATAAAAAATGATTCTGATAATGAATATGATATTATTTCAAATCAAAATCTTTTCTTTACTGAAAAATTATATTATTTCTATTGTGATAAATTTGGAAGAGAAAAAAATTTTTCTCAAGTTGGGAATATCCCTCATTATTTAATAACTAATTTAATAAAAAAATTTGATGTATTAAAAAATTCAAAAGTAAATAATATTCAAATTGATAATTACATATTAATAAATATTTTTGTAATAAATAAAATAATAATTGACTATTCTTTTTATTTACATAAATTAGATTTAGAAAAAATATTTTATTCAATTAATGTATTAAAAACTTTTCCTTTTCCAATTGGGAATCATGTAAATCAAGTTTTAGAAAATATAATAAATGAAATGTATTTTCAAGGAATAAATTTATTAAATAAATTAAGAGATGTATTCTTTATTGATTACTTAAGTAAAAATATTATTGAAATTAATACAAAATATTTTAATGGAGTTTATATTATTTATTCAAATGAATGGGATAAAAGAAATTTTGATACTATTAATACAGAAAAACCAAATGGATTTCATTTAATTAAATTTATTGATAGATTAATTAATAAAAAAAGAAATAATCATGTTTTAAATTTAAATATTAGAGAATTGACTTTAAAAATTTTTATGACTATTTTATTTAATTCAAAAGAAAATTTTACTAATAATACTTTAAAAAAAATTTATTTATTATTTCTTCCTAATTATCATGAAATTTATTCAAAAGAAAATTTAAATTTATTTTCAAAAGAAATAAAAGAAGAAGAAGAAAATGAAAAAATTAATATTAAAAAAATTGATACTGGTAATACGAAAAATTCTCTTGATAAAATTTTACAAATTATTGATTTTGGTTTTGATAAAAAATTCGAAGACTTTGAACAACAAATTAATCTTTTATCAAAGAAATTAATTAATCAAACAGAATCAATTAATTTAAAAAATGAAGAAGAAGAAGAAACAATTTTAAATCAAGAAGCATTTTTGCCTATTACTTCATTTAGAAATTATTTAAAACCAAATTATATTGATTTTAAAAAATTATATAGAAATGATATTGGAAATAATGAATTTGATTTATTAATTTTTTATAAAACTAATTTTGAATATGTTGTTAGAAATTATTTTCCTCATTTTCTTTTATCAAGTGATGATTTTTTAATACAAAAAAATTTACAAAAAGTAAGAGAAAATTTTTATAATAATTACAAAATAAAATTATTATTAATTGAAGAAGAAAATGTAATAAATGATTTAATTGATAATTTAATTGAAAAAATATATAATAATGAAAATTTAATAACAGAAGAAGAATATAATTCATTTTGGAAATATTTTATAAAAGAAAAAAAAGACTTAAAACCAAATTTTATATTTCACATTGTTCCATATTATGAAAAATTTGAGTTAAATCCATTTAGATTAATCGAAGAAAAAGATGACTTTAATATTAATCCTTGTTATTTAAGTGAATTTATTGCATCAAATGATAATATTTATAAAAATATTATTTTTATGCCTTTTTCAAGTTTATCTGATCCAACTTTTTTTTCTTTTATTCCAAATTGTCAAAATAGTAAAGAAAATATTATGATTTTTCCTTCTCTTGATTGTATGTATTCTTTTTTAAAAAAACCTTTAGATTATTATATTAGTGATTCAAATGGTATTTTTAATTTAAATTTATATAAAATTTCAGTTGGAAATGATATTAATAGTGAAAAAGTTTTTTGGAAAAATATTGAAATAATTTCTAAAGAAAATGATAATAATAGTTTGTTAACTTTGTATTTTGTTGATTGTTTAGGTTTAGAATTTAAAGATCAAAATAAAATTGAAATGACTTTAAATAAGAATTTTATTTTGAAATTTTTTAATTTATTTTTTAAGAAAAATGTTCCTTTTAATTATAATATGACTTCTAATAATAATTGGTTAGAATTATTTTTAAAAGAAAATTTTGATAAAAATCAAATTGATAAATATTGTAATTATAATTCTTTTATTAAAAATAGTATTGAAGGAAAATATTATGAAGAATTTAATGTTCCTCAAATGGATTTAGAGACCATTTTTAAAAATTATAAAGTTAAAAAAATGATTTTAAAAGGAAATAAATCTTCACTTCAAATTAAATATGATGATAATATAGATTATAATTATTCTCAATTTATTTCAAATGAAAAAAATGAAATTATTATTGAACCTTATATAATAAATAATGAAAAAGTTACTATTCCAATTGCAACTTTTATTTCTTTTTAATAATAATAGAAATTAAAATTAATTTAAATAAAATATAAAATAAGAGAATATTTAAAAATAAAAAAAAAATAATTAAAAAAATAAAATGTCATTCACTTTAAAAACAGAAGATAATGTAGAAATAAAAGTAAATAATAATATAGAAAAAATATCAAAATTATTTGAAACTTTAGTAGAAAATTATAAAATAAAACAAGAACAATCAATAAAAAATATAAATTCAAATGAGGTAAAAAAATTAATTGACTTTTGTGAAAAATGTAATTATCAACCTATAAAATTAGATAAACCTTTATGGTCTTTTGAAATAGAAGAACATAAAAAAAAATTAAATGATAAAATATTAGAATTTTATAATAATTTTGATTCTAATAAAATATATGAATATTCATTAATAAGTGATTTTTATGAAGTTGATAGTATTGATGAATTAATTTATCTTAAATTATATGAAGTTTTTCAAAATGATGATTCAATTAAAAATTATTTTGAAAAAGAAAATAATGATATTAAAAATAATTTAGTTATTGATGATAATAGGAAAAAATATTTATATGATAAATATAAATTTTATATTCAAAAACAACTTAATGAATTAAGTGATGATGATATAAATAATTTTTGCAATAAATTCTTTTAAATCATATTTTAAATATATTTTATTTTTAATAAATTAAAAAATTAATTATATTTAATTATATATTTTTTTTGTACTCTTATTTTTCTTTTATTTAATTATTTATTAACTAAAAAAAGAAGATAAAAAATGTCATATTTTGATATAGAACCAAAGAAAAAAAAATTAGAAAATAGAAAATCAAAAGAAACAATTCATTATACATATGAAAATGGTGCCCATTTTAAATATATAAATTTATATAAATCTTTAATTGATTTAGTTAATATTTTACCTTCTGAAAGATTAGGAAATGATGGAATTTATTTTGAAGAAGATGAAAAAGAAAATAAAGATATTAATAAAAAAATTAATGATAATAATAATAATATTAACAACAATAATAATGATAACACAATTAATTTTAATAATAGTAATAATAATAATTCTAATAATATTAATAATAATAATAATAAAACAATTAATTTTAATAATAGTAATAATTATCATTATAATAATGGTAATAGTAATAATAAAAATAAAGAAAATTTAACTGATAGAAAATATAAAAAAATAACAATTTCACTTTCAAAAAATAAAGTTTTTATAAAAAAACAAAGTTTAAATCCAAATAGACTTATTTTTAAAAAAGATTTTTTAAAAGGTTTTATTAATAATAGTTATAATCAAAATAATTTATTTACTAATTATGTTAATAATAATCCAAAAAATAAGGAAGTATCAAATATACGTTCTTATAATGAAAAAATGATAAATAGTGATGAAAGAAAAAAGAATATTCCTTTTCAAAATAGTTTTAATATTAATAAAAATAATAAAAAAAGTTTTATAAATACTGATATTTTAAAAAATAAAACTTTTAATTTTTCTGGTGATGAAAATAAAAAAAATTTTCTCCCTAAAATTAATACTACTCATAAACAAAATAATGATTTTGATAAAAAGAAAATATTATTAAATATTAATCCAAATTTCTTATCAACTAAATTTATTTTAAAAAATAAGAAAACGAAAATATAAATATTATATTTGTTTTATTTTAAAATATGCATAAAAAAATCAAATCAAAAAAAATTGATTTATATTTATTATAAATAAAAAATCTTTTTAAATTTTTTAAATTAAAATGTATCTTTATTATATAATAAAAAACAATTAATAAAAAATTTTTTTATTTAAAAAAAATTTAAAAAAAAAAATTTTTTTATAATATAAAAAAAAATACATTAAATAATAATATAAAATATGGAACCGTCAGAACAAGAAAACATATCAGAAACAAATGAAAAGCAAAATGAAAATCAAGAAATAGAATATTCTGAAATAGAAAAAAACATAGAATCAATAAATGAAAATAATAATGAAATTCCAAAAGAAAACGAAAATGAAAATGAAGAAAAAGAAAATGAAAATTTACAAAATTCTCAAATTTCTCAAAAATCAAAAAATTCAAAAATTTCAGAAAAATCAAAAAAATCAGAAAAATCAAAAATATCAGAAAAAAAAACAGAAATTCCAAAAAAAATAATACCTCCTTTAGATGAAAAAAAATTATGGGCAATTTGTCCAAAATGTAAAAAATTTCCAAAAATTTCTCCATTAATAGAAAACGGAACAGCCTTATTAAAAATAGATTGTTCATGTTCTCCAATTCAAAAATATTCATATGATGAATATATAAATTTACTTAAAGAAAAGAAAAAAAAAATAATGCAATGTGATATGAATTCTTCACATAAAATTTATAATGCAGTAACATATTGTTTTGACTGTGATAAATTTTTATGTTCATTTTGTGACTCAATTCATAAGAAAATTAATCCAAATCATAATACAAGTGATGAAAGAACTTATTTAGATTTTGGTTGTCAAAGACATTTAGAAAATAATTATATAATTGGTTATTGTGAAGATTGTAATATTCATTTATGTCAAACTTGCTTTAATGAACATGATATTTTACATAATATTATTTTATTTGATGAATATTTTCCTAAAGAATTAGCAGATAAAACTAAAGAAAAATTTGATATTGTTAGACAAGAATTTGAAAGGAAATTAAATCAAAATCGATTAAAAATTTTAGAAAAAATTGATGAAGAAGGTGATATAAGAAATCAATTACCTTTTGTTGAAAAAACTAGTAATAATAATATTAAAATTTGTAATGAATTAATTAAAATTATTCAATTACTTTTTGATAATTATTATGATACAATTGATAATTATTTAAATTATAATATAATAACAAATATAAAAAATTTATCTAATTTTAATGATAAAAGTTTTGAATATAATAATGAAATTCCCTTATATAAAAATATGGAAAATTTCATTAATTTCTATAATCAAAATTACATATTTAAATCAACCCAAACTCCATTTACATATAAAAATCAATTTTCAAGTCCAGGAGAAATTTATTCAGTAGAAAAATTATTACCAATAACAAAAGATAGATTAATAGTAGGTGATTGGTCAGGAGAAATTGAAATTTTTGATATGATTAATATGAAATTACTTGGTAAATTATATGGTCATTTTTTAGGAATAACAACAATGTGTTATTTAAAAAATGGTCATTTATTAACTGGAAGTAGAGATTTTTCTATTAATGAATGGGATTTAGAAACTTTTGATTATATAAAAAGTTATCCAAGTCATAATAATAAAATTTCTAAAGTTTTACAAATTAAAGATGGAAAAATTATTACTGCAGGTTGGGATAAAAAAATTAATATTTATGATAATAATAATGATAAATTAATTAAATCAATTGAAGAAAGTGATTATATAAATGATGTTATTCAATTAAAAAATGGTCATTTATTAGTTTGTATTAGAAATAAAAAAATTAAAGAAATATGTCAAAAAACTTTTAATGTCTTAAAAGAATTTGATTTAAAATCAAATCCAATTAATGTTATTCAATTATTAGATGAAAGAATTGTTGTTTCTTGTTTTGATGATAAAAAAAATTCCTCAGTTAAAATTATTAATATTAAAAAATGGGAAATTGAAAAAGAATTTAATGAACATAAAAAAATTATTACTTCTTTATATTTACTTAATGATGGAAGATATGTTTCTACTAGTTTAGATGGTACAGCTATTGTTTATGCTTTAGAACCAGATTCAATTTTGTGTAAATATGAAAGAATGTATCATACAGGGTTAAATTCTTGTGCTCAATTAAGAGATAATAGTATTGTTCTTGCTGGGATTAATGATTCTTTAGATATTCTTGATTAGGTTTTTTTAAATTTTTTTTAAAATGGATTTTTTATCTTTTGAAAAAATGGTTTTTTAAATTTTTTTTTTTTAAATTTTTAAATTTATTTTTTAGAATTTTTTTTTTTTTTTTTTTTTTTTTTTTTTTTTTATTTTATTTTTTTTTTTTTTTTTTTTTTTTTATTTTTTTTTTTTTTTTTTTTTTTTTTTTTTTTTTTTTTTTTTTTTTTTTTTTTTTTTTTTTTTTTTTTTTTTTTTTTTTTTTTTTTAAAAATTATTTTTTTTTTTATTAAATATATATAAAAAGTTAAAAATAAGGGCACAATCGGGATTGAACCGATGACCTATTGATCTGCAGTCAATTGCTCTACCACTAAGCTATGTACCCAAGTTAATATTTATATTTTTATTAAGATTAATTATTAAAAAAATATCTTAATTTTTTTTATAATATATTATTATAAAAATTAATTTTTGATTGAATGTTATTTTAATATAAATTTAAATTTTCAAATTTGAAAATCGATTATTTTTTTAGAAAATAAATTTTAAGAAAAAAGTAATATTAAAATATTAAATGATTAAATTTTAATATTTTATATTGGTTACTTTTTATTTTATATATTTTTTTATTAAATAAATTAATAAATGTCATTTACAGAAAGAAAAAATTTTAAACAATTTTCTCAAAGTTTAATTGGTTTAAAATTAAAAAAAAATAAAATAAAAAATAGAGAAGAAAATAATAAACAAGATAATAACGATGACCAATTAGAAATTTTATTAAATAAATTAAAAACAAGTCAAATGAAAATAAAAAATATTTCTAATTCATTATTAGGTGATGCATATTTAAGTACAAGTAATTTAAATCCAACTAAAAATGAAATTAATATCAATAATATTCCTTTAGTAGAAAGTCAATTAATTGTTATAGAAGAAGAAAATGAAGATAATAATAATATTATCAATACTAATAAAAATAATAATAATAATTTTATCAATACTAATAATGATAATAATAATATTATCAATACTAATAATAATAATAACATTATCAATAATAATAAGAATAATATTTTTATTAAGAATAAGAAGAATAATAATTTATATAATAGTAATATTTATAATAAGAATAATTATTTTGATAATGACAATAATAATAATATAAATTTAAGTCCAAATAAATTAAAAAGTGTTTCTAAAAGTGCTATAAATAATTTTGTTCCAAAAAATATAATAGATGATGATATTGATACAAATGTAGATTTTACAATTATTAATTATTTTAAATATAATGATAAAGAAGAAATTTTTGCAGAAAAAAAAGAAATTGAAAAAAAAAAAAAAAAAAAAAAACTTTAAAA
>Ga0256407_10010054_pt1 | contig 13382 bp, 8 predicted proteins | sample RumenRJG_04DNA_FD_193489 | JGI IMG/M metagenome (GOLD analysis project Ga0256407, IMG submission 193489) | Bovine rumen microbial communities from Lethbridge, Alberta, Canada - RJG_04 | ecosystem: Host-associated > Mammals > Digestive system > Stomach > Rumen | place: Canada: Alberta | collected... | reverse complement strand
TCTCTGGTGTCTGCGCGAGGCAGGTAGATTTCGACCTGGAGGACGGAAAGGTTCATAATCTCAGCTTTGTCAGCGGCTGCAACGGGAACCTGAAGGCGATCGGAAAACTCTGCGAGGGACAGGACAAGGAACGGCTGATCGCGATCCTGAAAGGAAACGACTGCGGCGGCCGGGGGACCAGCTGCGCGGATCAGTTCGCGCGTGCGCTGGAGAAAACGGCGGAATCATAAAAAAGGTTTCAGAAGGGGTTTCAGAATGAGTGTGTTTCAGGATTTCCTGATCTCCCTCAGGGACTACAGGAGATATCCGGAGCTTTTGAAAAACGGGAAACGGCGGGTCTTCGCTTTCGCTGCGCTGCTCATCTTCCTGTTCTGGGTGATGACGGTGGCAGTGCCCTATGCCGTGTTCCAGATGAAGACCGGAGGTATTGAACCCATCATCCGGGAGTATGTACCGGAGTTCACACTTTCCGGCGGGAAGCTTGATGTTCCCGGCGGGTATCATTTCAGCAGCAGGACGCTGTACGTGGATGTGAACACAGCACCCGGACATCTGCTGGATCCGGAGGACCGGCAGATCCGCACCAGGATGGCGCTCAGCGACGCCGTGATCCTGGCAGATTCGGAAAAGGTGATCTATGGTGCCGGTGCTGCCGGAACGGCCGCGAGTTCAGGTGCGAGGATACAGTATTTCTCCGCCTTCGGCGACATGACCTTCACAAAGGCGGATCTTCTCAGCGAGGCGCCCCGGATCGAATATATGTACCGGCTTTTCGGAGGGATGCTCTACTTTTTCCATCTGGCTATGTTCTTCGCGGGATGCCTGGTGATCGCGATCTTCGGGAATATTTTTTCCGGTTTCACCCGGACGCCTGTGACCTTTGGAGAGGTGTATCAACTGTCCGTGTACACGAGGAGTCTGCCGCTGCTGGTCAAGGGAGTTCTTGCCATGGCGGGACTGGTGCCGGCGGAGCTGCCGGCCTTAAGCCTCCTGTTCTCACTATTCGTGCTCTCCAGGGTGTTTAAGCACATCGACAGAGAGAGAGCATCCGCGGGAGCAGATAAAACAGTGACCTTTGATTTTGACGAGTTCCGCCGGCAGATGGAGCTGCGGGGAGCGGAGCTCCCGCAGGAGAACGGCCCGGATCCGGGCGATGCGGAAGCACCGCGGCAGGAGTCCGGGGAAGCTGAGCCTGCGCAGCAGGAGACTTCTGCGGTGAAAGAAGCGGAGAAACCTGCCAGAAAGCCGGATCTTCTGCTTCCTCCGGTGTCAGAAAAAACGGATCTGCGGCCCAGCAATGGCTGGAGTTTCGGTACATTCCAGGAGGCACTGCCGGAACAGAAGGCGCAGTCAGAAGAGGCGCAGCAGCCGGAAGAAGTGCTGCAGTCAGAAAAAGCGCCGGATGAGGAGCAGGAGTAGGAAGCCATGAAAAGCAGCAAATGGAAGATCGTCCTCTTTGCGGTATGCTTTGCAGTCCTGGTGCCGGCACTGCTCATTTCCTGCGGGAAAAAGGAAGAGAATGAGAAAATGAGCGTCGTCCTCACGGTGGCAGAGACTTCCGCGGAGAATGACGGAGAGAAGGAAGCGGAGACGCAGCCGGAGCCTGTGGACATTGTGAACGGCTTCCGGTTCGAGGCCTGCGATGAAATGGTCTACTGCATCGGGGACGGCGTAAAGCTCAGAAGAAAGCCCGGAATGGACGGAGAAGTCATCGGCTACATGTTCCGCGGGAAAAGGGTCCAGAGGATCGGAAGAAACTCAAAATGGTCCAGGATCCTCTGGGAGGGAACGCGGATCTATGTCGCCGCGGAGTATCTCTCTCCCTATCCTCCGGAAACGGAGGCGTCCTCGGGGGAGACAGAAACCTCAGCAGGGAAAACAGAAGCTGCCGGCGGAGAGACAGAAGCCTCAAAGAGTGCCTCGGCCGAAGAAGAAAGGAACGAAGATCAATGAAGGCGCTTGTCGCAATGAGCGGCGGAGTGGACAGCAGTGTCGCGGCGCTTCTCGCGAAGACCCGGGGGCTGGATGTCATCGGCTGCACCATGAAGCTGTACAGCAATGAGGACGCAGGGGTGAAAGGAAAGACCTGCTGCACGCTGGATGACGCGGAGGATGCCCGGAGCGTGGCGCGGCGTCTGGGTTTTCCCTTTTATGTATTCAATTACCGGGACGCGTTCCGGGAAATGGTGATCGAGCCCTTTGTCCGGAGCTATGAGGCCGGCAGGACGCCGAATCCCTGCATCACCTGCAACCGCTGCCTGAAGTTCGGCCTTCTCTACCGGCGGGCGGAGGAGCTGGGATGCGGAAAGATCATCACCGGACATTACGCACGCATCGAAGAACGCGGCGGGAAATACCATCTCATGAAGGCAGCAGACAGCTCCAAGGACCAGAGCTACGTGCTCTACGATCTCACCCAGGAGCAGCTGGCACATACGCTGTTTCCGCTGGGGGAACTGACCAAGACGGAAACACGGCGCATTGCGGAGGAGAACGGACTGGTGACGGCCCGGAAGCATGACAGCCAGGATATCTGTTTTGTGCCGGACGGAGACTATGCGTCGGTGATCCGCCGCTTCAGCGGCAGGGACTGCCTGCCGGGAGAGTTTGTGGACCTGGAGGGAAAGGTCCTGGGAACGCACAAGGGCATCATTCACTACACCCTGGGACAGAGAAGGGGACTGGGCATCAGCGCGGCCAGTCCGCTTTACGTGGTGAAGATCGACCCGGAGATGAACAAGGTCGTGCTGGGAAGCAATGCGGATCTGTTCACCAGGGAGCTGGAGGTCCCGGAGTTCCACTGGATCGCCGGGGAGGCTCCGGGAAGTGAGGTCCGGTGCCGGGTCAAGGTGCGCTACCGTCACACGGAGCAGCCTGCTCTGGCGCAGGTGCTGGACGGGAAAAGAGTGCGGATCGTGTTTGACGAACCGCAGCGTGCCATTACGCCGGGACAGTCGGCGGTGGCATACGACGGGGACGAGGTACTGGGCGGCGGCATCATTTCATGAGAAAGGACAGATCATGAACAGACAGGAAGAAGAACTCTGGCTCAGTCTGGAAAAGAAAATGCAGGACCTTGAGCAGAAGTGCGGGGAACTTTCGCCGGAAGAACTGATGCAAGCTGCGTCTGACCTGAAGGCGGAGGGAGAAGAGCTCCGGGACAGAATGGAACAGTCACTGGAAAAGATGACGGAAAGCGTCAGGTTCAGCGCGAAAGGAGAAGCGCTGGAGGAGGAAAGCGCTGTCCTCGAGGACACGCTGGATCTTCTGGATGAACTCCTTGGCCTTCTGGAAGACAGCGGGGAGACCGGCGCTGAGGATGCCGCCGCGATCCTTGCGGAGGCAGCGGAGTATATGGGGGACGTGCTTCAGTGATGAACAGACAGCAGAACTGGCGTCTGTTCCTGTCGTTTCTGGACGGGAGCGGGCGCTTTTTTATCGGGGGGGTCATCGCCGCGCTGCTCATGACGGTCTGTGACATGCTGATCCCGCAGATCATCCGTGCCGCGGTGGACCGGAAGCTCTGGAACGGCAGGACCGCCGCGCTGCTGATCGGCATTGCGGCGCTCGGAGCACTGTTCCGGTGGCTCTCCACCTATTTAAACGCCCGGGCGGGCGAGACGCTGGTGAAGACCATGCGGGACCGGCTGTACAGCCATATCGCGCGGCTGCCCTTTTCCTGGCACGCATCGCACTCCACCGGGGACATCCTGCAGCGCTGCACCAGCGACGTTAATATGATCAAGGAATTCTGCTCGGAGCAGCTCTACAACCTGGTACGGATCATTCTGATGATCATTCTGGCACTGGGATTCATGTTTTCCATGAATGTGCGGCTGACGCTGGCAGCGCTCCTGTTCGTCCCGCTGATCGTGGGCTACTCTGTCTTCTTTCTGTTCCGTGTCCGGGACCAGTTTCAGAAGTGCGATGAGAACGAGGGGATGCTTTCCGCCATTGCACAGGAAAACCTGACCGGTGTGAGAGTAGTCCGCGCCTTCGGACAGGAGGCGGCGGAGGAACGGAAATTCCGCGCACAGAACGAGGTATACACGGACCTCTGGATGAAGCTCTGCGGGTATCTCGCCTGGTTCTGGGCTTTCGGAGACCTCTCCAGCGGACTGCAGCTGCTCACGGTAGTGCTGTACGGCGCCTGGCTCTGTGTCGGCGGTCAGCTGACGGTCGGAGGATACATTGCTTTTATCTCCTACACGAACATGCTGATCTGGCCGATCCGCGCTCTGGGACGCATGATCTCCGAGATGAGCAAATCGGAGGTGTCTCTGAACCGCATCAGTGAGATCCTCTCAGCGGTGCCGGAGGAGACCGGCGCGGGAAGCGAAGACGGAGCCGGAGGAGCGGACATCGGTGCAGCAGAAGCAGATATCGGTGAGGCAGAAGAAAGAAAAGCTCCGGAGATCGAGTTCCGCGGAGTAAGCTTTTCCTTCGGGAAAAAGGAAGTCCTGAAGGACGTGAGTTTCCGCGTGCCCTCCGGATCCGTCATCGGGATCCTGGGCAGCACGGGAAGCGGCAAGTCCACTCTGATGCACCTCCTGCCGCGGCTCTATGAGCTTCCGGAAGAGGGTGGCAGCATTCTGCTGGACGGAAGAGACATCCGGACCATGCCCCTGAAGGAGCTCAGGTCAAGGATCGGCATCGTGCTGCAGGAGCCCTTCCTTTTCAGCAGGACGATCCATGAGAATATCAGCATCGCGGGAGAGGTCTCACCGGACGAGTTCAACAGGGCCGTGGACACTGCGTGCATTTCAGGCATGCGGGAAGAGTTCCCGGAAGGTTTCCGCACGATGGTGGGAGAGAGGGGCGTCACCCTGTCCGGCGGGCAGAAGCAGCGCATCGCCATCGCGCGGATGCTGACAGAAAAAAAGCCGGTCATGATCTTCGACGATGCCCTTTCCGCCGTGGACGCGGAGACTGACAGCCGGATCCGGAGCGCCCTCGGCGAAGCAGTGCACGGCGCCACAGTCTTTCTGGTGTCCCACCGCGTCTCCACCCTGATGCGCTCGGACAGGATCTATGTGATCCATGAAGGACGCATCGAGGAGGCCGGCACCCATGAGGAGCTGATGAAAAAGAACGGAAGATATGCGAGGATCTGCCGCCTGCAGTCGCTCCCGGAGGAGGAAGGGGGGGCGGCGTCGTGACAGAGAACAGAAAACCAAAGCTTCCCTGGTTCGGCCTGAAATTTCTTGCTCCCTGGATCCGCCCCTACCGGATGACGCTGTTCCTGATGGTGGTGCCGGGGATCCTGGGCGGGCTGGTAGATATCATCCTCCCCTTCTTCCCGGATCACGCCATCCGGAATTTTATCGGCAAAAACACGACGGAAGGAATGGGCCGTTTTGCGGCGGTCTACATTCTTGTGCTGCTGTTCCAGATCCTGATGAACGGCATCTCCGCCTACAAGGCCTGCGGAATGGAGATGTATGTCGGCCGGGACCTGAAGAACGAAGCTTTTCACCGCCTCCAGGTGCTGTCCGTCTCCTTCTACAACCAGAACAGCGTCGGATATCTTCACGCGAGGGTGATGAGCGACACGGACCGCATCGGGACCCTCCTTTCCTGGAACCTGATGGAAGGCATCTGGTACGGATCCTACCTTGCCGGCGCATCTGTCGTGATGCTCCGGCTCCGGCCTGGGCTCGCGCTGTTCGTCCTGCTACTCATCCCGCTGACCGCCGCCTTCTCAGGCGTGTTCCAGAGGCGGCTGACAGAACTGGGACGCCGGATCCGGGAGATCAACGGGAGACTGACCGGAAGTTTCAACGAAGGGATCACCGGCGCCATGACGGTAAAGACCCTGGGGATCGAAGACCGGATGGATGCGCGCTTCTTCGCGGAGTCCGGGGAAATGCGCCGGGCAGCAGTCCTGAGCGGTCATCTCAGAGGCCTGTTCCTTTCCCTCATCTCCTTTTCCGGCTTCACGGCCCTTGCCCTTGTGCTCTGGCAGGGCGGGAAGCTGACGGAGCAGGGACTGATGGAGCTGGGGACGCTTTCTGTGTTTATGTCCTATGCCCTGGGCATCATGGATCCGGTCCGCTGGGTGGTGAAGGTGATCTCCGACCTGATCACCGTGCAGGTGAACATCGAACGCTTCGCTTCCCTGGTGACTTCGGAACCGGAGGTCCGGGATACAGAGGAAGTGATCAGAAAATACGGAGATTCCTTCTCGCCGAAGCCGGAAAACTGGGAAGAGGTGAGAGGCGACATCCGGTTCGAGGATGTTACCTTCCGCTATCCGGATGGCAGCGTCAACGTGCTGGAGCATTTTGACCTGGAGGTCCCGCGGGGCTCCATGGTGGCCATCGTTGGCGAGACCGGAGCCGGGAAGTCCACCCTGGTGAACCTGGTGTGCCGCTTCTTCGAGCCCACGGAAGGGCGGGTGCTCCTGGACGGCCGGGACTTAAGGGAGCGGAGCCAGCACTGGCTGCACAGCCACATCGGCTATGTCCTGCAGACACCGCACCTGTTCTCCGGCACTGTCCTTGACAATCTCCGCTTCGGAAACCCCGATGTTTCCATGGAGTCTATATACGATGCGGTCCGGCGGGTCCACGCGGAGGATGTGATCGCCCGGCTGGAAAACGGCTATGATACCGACGTGGGAGAGGGCGGAGGACGCCTCTCCGCCGGAGAGCGGCAGCTTTTGTCCTTTGCCAGGGCGCTGGCGGTGGATCCCGCGATCTTCGTGCTGGACGAAGCCACCTCCTCCGTGGACACCGAGACAGAGCAGATGATCCAGCTGGCGCTGACAGAGGTGCTGAAGGACAGGACTTCCTTTGTGATCGCACACCGTCTCTCCACCATCCGGAAAGCGGATCTCATCCTGGTGGTCCACGACGGAAAGATCACGGAACGCGGGACCCACCGGGAGCTGATGGCGAAACGCGGAAGCTATTACCGTCTCTACGCGAGGCAGTACGAGACCGAAGCGGTGTAAGACTGTGCGGCGTTATACTGTCTGCCGGGAGAGGTTCATTCGCTGACAATCTTCCTGATTTGTGGTATGATACTTTTCAATGGTTCAGCGCCCTGAAGGGGCAAAGTATTCTGTCGGAGGAAAAAGCTATGAGCGAGATGAATTACGGAATCAACACCAGGTGCGTACAGGCGGGATATAGGCCGGGCAACGGAGAGCCGAGACAGATCCCGATCATCCAGTCCACCACGTTCAAATATGATACCAGCGAGGACATGGGAAAGCTGTTCGACCTGGAAGCTGCCGGATATTTCTATACAAGACTGCAGAATCCCACCAACGACTATGTGGCGGCAAAGATCGCGGCGCTGGAAGGCGGCACGGCGGCGATGCTGACCTCCTCCGGGCAGGCGGCGAACTTCTTCGCGCTGTTCAATATCTGCGAGGCGGGAAGTCACATCGTGGCAAGCTCCTCCATCTACGGCGGGACTTTTAACCTGATCTCCGTGACCATGAAGAAGATGGGGATCGACGTGACCTTCGTGGCGCCGGATGCCTCCGAGGAGGAGCTGAGCGCGGCGTTCCAGGAGAATACCAGGGCCATGTTCGGAGAGACCATCGCCAATCCGGCCCTGACGGTCCTTGATATCGAGAAGTTCGCGAAGGTGGCCCATGCCCACGGCGTTCCGCTGGTAGTGGACAATACCTTCCCGACACCGGTGAACTGCCGTCCCATCGAGTGGGGCGCGGATATCGTCACCCACTCCACCACCAAGTACATGGACGGCCACGGCGCGGCAGTAGGCGGCGCTATCGTGGATTCCGGAAAGTTCGACTGGATGGCCCACGCGGACAAGTACCCGGGACTCTGCACGCCGGATGATTCCTATCACGGGATCACCTACGCGGAGAAGTTCGGCCAGGGCGGCGCTTTCATCACCAAGGCGACAGCGCAGCTGATGCGCGACTTCGGAAGCATCCAGTCCCCGCAGAACGCGTTCCTGCTGAACCTTGGTCTGGAGTCCCTCCATGTCCGTATGCCGCGGCACTGCGAAAACGGACAGGCGGTCGCCGAATTCCTGAAGGACCGCCCGGAGGTGGAGAGCGTCACCTTCTCCGGCCTTCCCGGTGACAAGTACTATGAGATCGCGAAAAAGTATTTGCCCAACGGCGGCTGCGGCGTGGTCTCCTTCGTCCTGAAGGGCGGCCGGCCGGCGGCGGAGAAGTTCATGATGAACCTGAAGCTGGCAGCCATAGAGACTCATGTGGCCGACGCACGCACCTGCTGCCTGAATCCTGCCACTTCCACCCACAGGCAGATGACTGAGGAACAGCTGGAAGCTGCCGGCATCCCCGCCGGAATGGTGCGCATGTCCTGCGGCCTGGAGGACAAGGAGGATCTGATCGCGGATCTTCGCCAGGCGCTGGAAGCGATCTGAAATACAGCAGGCAGGGGGTTCCGGGACAGAGCGATTTCAGGCAAAAACCGCTCCGGGGATATGGAAATCCCGCAGTGGTTCATGTAAAATAGAATTAACTACTTTACCGGCACAGGGAGGACATTCCATGAATTTCGTATACATTTCTCCGCAGTTTCCGCGGACGTACTGGAATTTCTGCGACAGACTGCATAAAAGCGGCGTCAATGTACTTGGAATCGGCGATGCGTCATTTGATACCCTGGAAGAGGAACTGAAGGATGCCCTGACGGAATACTACCGGGTAGATTCCATGGAGGATTATGACCAGGTGTTCCGTGCCGTGGCGTATTTCTCCTTCAAGTACGGTAAGATCGACTGGATCGAGTCCAACAACGAGTACTGGCTCGCGCAGGACGCGCAGCTCCGCACGGATTTCAACATCCGCACCGGCGTCCAGGCGGACGAAGTCAGCCACTTCCGGTCCAAATCCGAGATGAAGCTGTATTTCCGCATCGCGAACGTGCCGACCCCGCGGCAGATCAAGGTGACGAACCTGGAGGCAGCGAACGCCTTTGTCGCCACAGTGGGATACCCGGTCATCGTGAAGCCGGATATCGGAAGAGGCGGAACGGACACCTTCAAGCTCTCCAATGAAGAAGAGATGAAGCAGTTCTTCGTGAAAAAGCCGAAGGAGCTGTACGTGATGGAGGAGTATGTGGAGGGAGACATCTGCTCCTACGACGCCATCATTGATTCCAACGGCGAGCCGCTGTTTGAGTCCAAGACGACCTGGCCGTCCATGCAGGATGCTGTAAACGAGCAGAAAGAACTGTACTTCTATGTCGTCGCCGGCCTTCCGGAGCAGATGAAGCGCTACGGCCGCGCGGCATGTAAGGCCTTCGGCGTGAAGAGCCGCTTCGTTCACCTGGAGTTCTGCCACATGAAGAAATCCAAGGAAGGTGTGGGAGAAGAGGGCGATTACGTGATCCTGGAAGTGAACATGCGCCCGGCAGAAGGCTATCTCGGCGACATGACGAACTGGGCACATGCCACGGACGTCTACCAGATCTGGGCGGACATGATCACCATTGATACCAATGTGACCTCCAGCCCGAAGGGCGACCAGTTCTGCGTCTTCGCGAGCCGGAGAGACCAGTTCACCTACGCTCACAGCCATGATGAGATCATTAAGAAGTATGGAAGAGCCATCATGGCCCAGGAGCGGGTGCCGGAATTCAACGTCCACGCCATGGGCAACCAGATGTACATTGCGAAGGTGCCGGACAAAGCCGCAGTTGTGGAATTTGTGGACTTCGTCTGCAGCCACGCGGAATAAAAACCAGACTTTAAAGTGGATCATACAAAAAAGGGACTGCCGCATCATTATAAAAGATGCGGCAGTCCCTTTTATGATGCACGCGCGCGGGACTTGAATTTGTCCAGTGACATATGCAATCATCAAAAACCAGAAAAGCGTCTGTCGAATTCAGCTTGAAAGTCTTATTTCTGAGAGCTGAACGTATTCAGGCGACATATGAAATCCGTAAAATGAGGAAATTCGTATGTCAATGATTCTATAAACTCAGATTTCCTTCAGCGCCGCCTGGGCGGTAGCCAGCATCAGCTTGATGCGGTTCAGCTGGTTCACTTCGGAGGCGCCGGGGTCGTAGTCCACGGCGATGATGTTTGCCTTCGGATACGCGCGGCGCAGTTCCTTGATGACGCCTTTGCCCACCACGTGGTTCGGAAGGCAGCCGAAGGGCTGTGTGCAGACAATATTGCTGGTCCCGCCTTCAATCAGCTCCAGCATCTCGCCGGTCAGGAACCATCCCTCGCCTGTCATGTTGCCGAGGGAGACGAAGTGCTCCGCCATTTTCGCCATGTGGCGGATATCGCCGGGAGCGTCGAAGTGTTTTGAGGCGAGAAGCGCTTTTCTGGCGTCAGCCCGGAACCAGTCCATCAGGCGGATGCCCTCGTTGCAGAGGAAGGCCTGCCGCCGGGAGAAGCCCAGGTTCTCGGACTTGAAGTTCAGGTTGTAGAAACTGTAGTACATGAAGTCCAGAAGATCCGGGACCACCGCTTCCGCGCCTTCCCGCTCCAGGAGCTCCACGATGTGGTTGTTCGCCAGCGGGGAGAACTTGACCAGGATCTCGCCCACCACACCGACCTTCGGTTTTTTCACGCCGGTGCGCGGCAGTTCGTCGAATTCCCGGATCATGGTCCGGAGGATCCTTCCGTACTCGCGCATATCCGGTGAGCGGCGGGAGACGGCCCGGATACAGATCTTCCTCCACTTTCGATGCAGGCGGTCCGCGCTGCCGGGCTCCTTCTCATAGGGACGGGTGGCGTAGAGGCACCGCATCAGGACGTCCCCGTAGACCGCACCCTGGATGACCTTGACTGCCATGGGCAGGCTGATCCTGAAGCCTGGGTTCTGCTCCATGTTGCCGACATTGACCGAGATGACCGGGATCTTCTCCATGCCGGCTTTCGCCAGGGCGCGCCGGATGAAGCCGATATAGTTGGAAGCGCGGCACCCGCCGCCGGTCTGACTCATGAAGATAGCGGTCCTGTCCAGGTCGTATTTTCCGGAGTGGAGCGCTTCCATGATCTGGCCGATGGTGCAGAGCGACGGATAGCAGGCGTCGTTGTTCACATACTTCAGACCCATATCGATAGCTGCCCGGTTGTCGTTGGTGAGAAGCTCAACGTTGTAGCCGAAGGCGCTGATGGCCGGCGCCAGGAAATCGAAGTGGATCGGGGACATCTGGGGGCAGAGGATCGTGTAGCCCTCTTTTTTCATCTCCCGCGTGAAGAGCACGCGCTCGTAGGCGGAAGTCCGGATGGTCCGGTGATAGTGCTTTCTGTCGCGGACCCGGAGGGCGGCGATGAGTGAGCGGATGCGGATCCGGGCGGCGCCCAGGTTGTTCACCTCGTCGATCTTCAGCACGGTGTAGATCTTTCCGGATCCGGTCAGGATGTCGGAGACCTGGTCGGTGGTCACCGCATCCAGACCGCAGCCGAAGGAGTTCAGCTGGACCAGGTCCAGCACATCCGTGGTCTTCACATAGGAGGCAGCGGCGTAGAGCCTGGAGTGATACATCCACTGGTCGGAGACGATCACCGGGCGCTCCACAGTGCCGAGATGCGAGACGGAATCCTCCGTGAGGACCGCCAGACCATAGCCTGTGATCAGGTCCGGGATGCCGTGGTGGATCTCGGGATCCACGTGGTAGGGGCGGCCGGCCAGGACAATGCCGTGACGGTCATTGTCAATGCACCATTTGATCGCCTTTTCGCCTTCGTCTTCAATGTCCTGCTTTGCTTTCAGAAGCTCTGTCCATCCTGCGTGGGCTGCAGCGCGGACCTCTGCCGGGCCGATGGAGAATTCCTTCTGCATGATCTTCACCAGCTGGGAAGTGAGCACCTGTTCGTCGGTAAAGGACATGAAAGGATTCAGGAAGCGGACATTCTGTTCCGTGAGCTCCTCCACGTTGTTTTTGATATTCTCGGCGTAGGAGGTGACGATGGGGCAGTTGTAGTGGTTGCCGGCATCCGGCTGCTCGTTCCGCTCATAAGGTATGCAGGGATAGAAGATCGTGCGGACACCGTTCCGGATGAGCCAGGTGACGTGTCCGTGAGTGATCTTCGCCGGGTAGCATTCCGATTCGCTGGGGATCGACTCAATGCCCAGCTCGTACAGCTGACGGCTGGAGACCGGAGAAAGGATAACGCGGAAGCCGAGTTCCCGGAAGAAGACCGCCCAGAAGGGGAAGTCCTCGTACATGTTCAGGACTCTCGGAATGCCGATGATGCCGCGGTGCGCTTCCTCCTCCGGAAGCGGTTCGATCCCGAAGATGCGGCGGAACTTGTAGTCAAACAGGTTCGGCACGTCTTTGCTCTTCCGGTCAAGACCCAGGCCGCGTTCGCAGCGGTTGCCGGAGATGTAGCGGCGGCCGCCGCCGAACTGGTTGATGGTCAGTACACAGTGATTGTTGCAGCCCTTGCAGCGGGTCATGGAAGTGCGGTACTCCAGAGCGGCGATCCGGTCCAGAGAAAGCATGGTCGTCTTCTTCCCTTCCCAGCGCTCCCTGGCGATCAGGGCTGCGCCAAAGGCGCCCATGATGCCTGCAATGTCCGGGCGGATGCACTCGCATTCCGCGATGCGCTCAAATGCGCGGAGCACGGCGTCGTTGTAGAAGGTACCTCCCTGTACGACGATGTGGGCGCCAAGACTGGAGGCGTCAGAGATCTTGATGACCTTGAAAAGGGCATTCTTGATGACTGAGTAGGCGAGACCGGCGGAAATGTCCGCCACGGTGGCGCCCTCCTTCTGGGCCTGCTTCACGTTGGAGTTCATGAACACTGTACAGCGGGTGCCCAGGTCCACGGGATTCTTCGCGTAGAGCGCTTCCTTTGCGAAATCCTGGACGGAGACGCCGAGAGATTTCGCGAAGGTCTCGATGAAGGAGCCGCATCCGGAGGAGCAGGCCTCGTTCAGCTGGACGGAATCCACGGTCTGGTCCTTGATGCGGATGCATTTCATGTCCTGGCCGCCGATGTCCAGGATGCAGTCCACATCCGGCTCAAAGAAAGCAGCGGCGTAGTAGTGGGAGATAGTTTCCACCTCGCCTTCGTCCAGCATGAAGGCGGCTTTCAGGAGCGCTTCGCCGTAGCCGGTGGAGCAGGAGTAGACGATCTCTGCCGCCGGGTTCATCTGCTCCCGGACTTCCTTCAGCGCGCGGATGGAGACAGCGAGGGGCGATCCCTCATTGTTGGCGTAAAAACGATACAGAAGTGTGCCGTCCTCGCCCACCAGAGCGATCTTCGTGGTGGTGGAGCCGGCATCGATCCCCAGGAAAAGCTTCCCGGTGTAGCTTGAAAAATCGCCCTTCCTTACAGCGTGGCCGTCGTGGCGGTTCCGGAATTCCATGTATTCCGCCTCGTCATGGAAGAGAGGCTGAAGACGCTGGATCTCGTGGTCCATGGAAACACCGTGCTTCAGAGTGGAGATGAGGTCCGAAGTC
>Ga0256407_10010053_pt1 | contig 13382 bp, 9 predicted proteins | sample RumenRJG_04DNA_FD_193489 | JGI IMG/M metagenome (GOLD analysis project Ga0256407, IMG submission 193489) | Bovine rumen microbial communities from Lethbridge, Alberta, Canada - RJG_04 | ecosystem: Host-associated > Mammals > Digestive system > Stomach > Rumen | place: Canada: Alberta | collected... | reverse complement strand
AAAAAATAAACAAAAAAAAAAAAAATTAAAAAATCAAAAAAAAAATATTAAAAAAAGAAAAAATGACAACCCCAATCCAAAACTCTCTCCAAGGTTCCTACGACCATTTATTTCGTTACATAATAGTGGGTGACATGGCAGTAGGAAAATCATGTCTTCTTCTGCAATTTACAGACAACAAATTTCGTCATCAACACGAATTAACAATTGGAGTAGAATTTGGAGGTAAAACAATACAAGTAAATGGTAAAAATATAAAAATTCAAATATGGGATACAGCAGGACAAGAAGCATTTCAAGCAATAACAAGAACATATTATAAAGGAGCAACAGGAGCTTTAGTAGTTTATGATATAACAAGAAGAGATACTTTTAATCATGTTACTAAATGGTTAGATGAAGTAAGAGCAAATGCATTAAAAGAAATTCAAATTATTTTAATTGGAAATAAAAAAGATCTTGAAGATAAAAGACAAGTTCAAACTGAAGAAGGACAAGCACTTGCTGATAAAAATGGTTTATTATTTTTGGAAACTTCTGCTAAAACTGCTGTTAATGTTAGTGAAGCTTTTATTAATAGTGCACAAAAAATTTTGGAAATGATTCAAAAAACAGGAATTGATCCTACTTTACCTGGGAAAAATGTTAAGATTACTGTTGATGATGATGATGAGGAAGAACAAAAAAAAGGTTGTTGTTAATTTGAAAATTTTTTCTTTTTTGTTTTTTTTTTAATATTTTTTTTGATTATTTTCTGAATAAAGAAAAAGTTAATATTTTGTTTTAATGATATTTAAAATAGTGTTTTTTTAGTGAAGATTTTTAAAAATTTTATTATAGGATTGAAACTTTTTTATTTAGGTTTTTTAAAAGGTAATTGATAAATAATTTTTTTATCTATTAATAAAAGCCTTCTAATAATTCATCAGATAAAATTAAATCAAAAATCATTTGAATATCAATTTCACATAAAGTAACTGGATTCTTAATAGAAAAATTTTTCAAAATTTTAGGATGAACAACACCAAAAATTCCAATTTTTTTCCCTTCAAAAATATAAATCTCAGCTTGTCTATCTTCAAAGAATCTAGGATCATTAGAAGGTTTAATTGAATATGATCTCTTAACATTTTCATTATTAAAGCTTAAATCTATTTTACTCATTAATTTATCAACAGTTCCTTGTACAATTTCAAATCCAGAAACAGTATTTGAATAAGCAAAACATAATTTTCTTCTATTTGAAGCCCCAACTTCATTTTCCTTATCAATTAAAACCACATCACTTAATTCAAAAATTTTATAAGGTAATTGATTAACTTTATTAGCTTCAATTGATTTTAATATTCCAGGAATTAAACTACTTCTAAAATATTCAAATTCCTTAGTTTTAGAATATAATATTTGAACAGTATCCTCATCTTCTTTTTCTTTTAATAAATTAGTAAACATATCTTTATGAGAAACTAAAGCCATAGTTAAAAATTCAACATAACCATATTGAGCCATTTCATTTCTAAATAAATCACTTAATTTATTATATGGTTGTTGTTTACCAAAACATAAAGTAGAAACTTTCTTTTTTTCTACATTGTTAAAACCATATGCAATTGCTAAATCCTCAGCAATATCACAAGGATGAAGTATATCACTTCTTGTAATTGGTGTTAAAACATCAATTTCTTTATCATTTAAAATTTTAGAATCTAATTCCATTTTCTTTAAATAATTACATATTTCTTCAGGTTTAACATCTGGTAATCCTGATAAAGTTTTTAAATAATTAATATCACATTTAAAATGTCTAGGTTCTAAATCAGGATATTCTTTTTCAGTACCTCTAATTTGATCAATGACTTTAATTTGTTCACAAGTAAAAGGTTGTTGAGAATAACAAGAAAACATAGCAATTAAAGTATTTAAAACAATAACACATTTAGTATAATCTAATCCAGTAACATCTAAAAATACATTTTTAGTATTAATTGTCATTTTAGTATGTTGACTATTAATAATAGGAGGGACACTCATAACAATACCTTGAGAATCCATCATTAAAGGATAAACTTCAGCATTATCTAATAAATAAAGATATTTCCCTAATTTAGGATCATCCTTTAAAATTTTCATCATACCTTCACCATCAACTTCCTCAGTTCGATTTAAAGGAACAAATTTAAAATCTTTTGGTTTAAGTGCTCTATAATAAAAAGGTCCTTTAATAGTATCTAAATCATGAGTACCCATAGAAACTAATTTTCTCCCTCTACAAATATTATTATGTAATTTTTCTTGTAAATCCATAAAAGCTCTTAATGAATCATCAGTAAATGTTATTCCTCTTAAAATTGCACCAATACCAAAAGTACGAACTGAATCTACTGATTTTTCTACAGTTAATAGTCTTTCATTATCAGGGAGAATATTTATTGCTTTAAATGTTGGCATTTCACATTTTTTAAGAAAAACTTTTAAGGCTAAACCTAAACCTTCTATACATAATAGATCATAACGATTGGCACTTATTTCTATTTTGTATAATATTTCTTTTGATAAACCTTCTCCTTGTTTACTTTGTTCAGATTCGAACATTTTTTCTTCTGAGGTTACATCATCTAATTCAATTCCAAATTCGAAACATAAGTCATCAAATTGCTCATCAGCTAATTTTTTTTTTTTTAGTTTTTTATATTCTTACTGAAGGTTTGACCAATGAATTTGAAAAGTTCATCACGTTTTACTATGATTGTTGGCATTTATGCTTTTAAATAATTTTATAGATAAATAATTAATTTTATTGTTTTTTATTACATACAATTTATTTTTTATTTTGATTAATTATATAATTATTTATTTTATTTTATAATTTTATATTTTGAATTTTATAATTTTATACCATAATTTTTATATTAAAATAATATCATTAAATAATGAACAAATCAAAATAAAAAGAATATTAAATTTATTATAAATAAAAAATATCAAAAAATAAATTTATAAATAAATTCCAATTTCTTTTTTTACTTAAAAAAAATAATTTAATTTTTATATGGATGATGAAGATGATAAAAGTTATGGTTTATTTAATGAAGATGAAACAATGAAATTATTAAAATATTTAAAAAACAATAAAGAAAATATAATAAAAGAAGTAGAAGATGAGAATAAAGTAAGTACAATAAACGAAATGAATAATCAAGAAGAAGAAAAAAAAGAAGAAATAAAAATAAAATCAAAATTCAAAAAAAAAGAAAAATCAGAATCATATAATAGTAATTCAGAAAATGATGATTTAAATTCAAATAATAAAAAATCTGTTTCATTTTCATTTAAACAATCAAAAAATATATTAAGTCCTTCAAAAATTGAAATTCGTTCAATTAAAACAGAATCTGATAATAAAGAAAATATATTTTCTGATTCTTCATATATAAATAATAAAGATAATGATGATATAGATAATTCTTTTCTTCCTCAATCTGTTATATCACAAGCAAAAATAAATAAATATAAAATAAATAATAAATTAAGTAATTCTTTTAATTCACCTCCAAAAGATAAATTAAATGAATATAAAACACCTAAGAAAGTTAATAAAAGTATTCAATTATTTTCTAAAAGTTCTTCTAAAGAAAAGAATAATAATAATAAAATGTTATTACCTAAAATATCTTCTGAAAAAAATTTGAAAAAAAAAAAATCTAAATTATTTTTAATGAAAATTGATTCTGAAGATAAACAAATAAATCATAATAAAAAAAAAAAAATTACTGCTATACCATTTAATAATAATAAACAGAAAATATTTCTAAGTTCTAAATCGACACCAAAATTTATTGATATTATAAAGAAAAAAAAGAATGAAGAAATAATTGATAATGAAATTATAAATATTGAAAAAGAAAATTTAGATTTAATTAAAGAATTAGAAAAATTAAATATTCAATTAAATAGTTTAATTAATAAACAAGGCAATAATAATATTTCAATTTATAATAATAAAAATTATAATAGTGTTCAACCTATTTCTCATGAATATTTACATCAAAGTGAATTAGTTATTCAAAAAAAATATTTAACTAATTTAATTAGTGAATATAATCAATTATATAATAAATTTAATATGGATAATAGAAATGATGTTATTATTCAATTAGAAAATGAAATTAAAGAAAAATCAAATGAATATAAAAAATGTTTAAAAGAAAATAAATTGTTAAAAGAAAAAATATATAATAATAATAATTATATAAAAAATAATAAATATTCAAATATTAATGATTTAAATTCTAAAAGTGAATTATACATGAAAAAAATATTAAAAAAAAAAAATGAAATTGAACAAATGAAAATTCTATATAAAACTGAATATAAAAAAATGATTTCATTAAAAGGAAAATATGAAAAATATAATGAAATATTAAATAAATATGAAACAACTTATTTAAACAATAATGAAATAAAAACAAAAGAAAAAGATAAAAAATTAGAAGAAAAAATAATTAAATTATCAAAAACAAAAGAATTAATAATGCAATCAAGGAATGCAATGAATAATAATTATTCAAATGAAATAATCAAACAGAGAAAACACATCGAACAATTAAAAAAATCAATCTTTGAAGTTAATAAACTTTAACTTCGATTAGTAATTTGTTGATAAAAAATTGGCATACATTTAATGAAAATATGAGGTAATAAATTATAAATAAAATGAGAGATGTATTTATAGAATAAAGTATAATACTATTATAAAATAATATTAATTATAGATTTAATTTATAAAGTGTTATTTGCTATAATTTATATAAAAAAAAAGAATAAAAATTTTATTTTAAATTTCAAAATATTTTTTGAAACATTTTTTTAGAGAAATAAATTAAATAAAATTAATATTAAATGGAAGAGAATAAAGATGAATTAAATGATACAATAATAACACTTCAAAATAAATTAAATTTACTTAAATTTCAATTAGAAAATTATTTAGAAAAAGAAAAATTACATCAATCATCCTTATTAAAAATAAAACAAATACAAAATGAATATGAAAATTCATATTCAACTACATTAAATAATTATAAAAACAAAGAAAATATGTATAAAAAAGAATTTCAAGATTTAAAAAATTTATTAGATAAACAATATAAAGAAAATGAAAAAAAATATAATGAAGAAAGAATATTAATTAAAAATCAATTAAAACAAAAAGATAAAAATATATTAGCAATAAAAAATAAAAATTTAGAATTAAATGAGCAAATATATAAAAATAAAATTAATTTTCATTTCAAAGAGAGAGATTATGAAGATAAAATTAATTTATTAGAAAAAGAAATAGAACAAATGAAAGAAACTTCAACTCAAGTTGCATTAGATGCTAATCAATATATTTTAAAATTAGTTGATGAAGTTAATAATTTAAAAAATAATTCACAAAGAAATACAATTAATAATAATGAAAATAATAATAATAATGAAAATAATAATAATATTAATAATAATATTAATAATGGTGATAATAATAATTTATCATTAAATGAAAGAATTAAAAATTTAGAAAATGAAAATAATTTTTTGAGAAATGAAATTAAGAATAAAATAGAAGAAATTAATTATCTGAAAATGAATGATAATAATAGTTCAAATAGTAATAATAATTATGTAAATAGGATAAATGAATTAGAAAATATATTAAAAAAATATGGAAATGATGCTATTAATTTAAGAGAAAAATATAATAAAAGTATAATTGATCATAAGAATGAAATGGATGAATTAAAAAATTATTATCAAAATAAAATGAATATCCAAAATAAAAAATCAACTAATATAAATTTTAATAATTCATCAAATCAAATTAATAATAATAATAATATAATAAATACATCACAAGAAAAAAATAATAAGAATAATTTAAGAGATAATATCAATATATCAAATATAAATGAAAATGATAATGAAATTAAAAATGAAACAATTAATAAAAAAACAGATGATAATAAATTAAACATAGAGGAAAATAAATAATTAATTACAATATATGTATTAAGGAAAATAATAATTATAAATATAAAATAATTTTATTCATTTAAAAAAATAATTAATTATCTCAAAAATAAAATACCCAAAATCAAAAAATTAAAAAAAAAAAAAATAAATATTTTAAAAAACCATAATAAAAAAAATATATTAAAATGTCAGATACAAGTGCTTTAGATCTTCTTAAAGAAGAGTTAGACAACGATGACATTCAAATAAAAGTAAATGCAATTCATCGTTTCCCAGTAATAATGGCAGTATTCACTCCAGATCGTATAGTTTCCGACTTTATACCATTCATTCAAAAAATAATTCCAAACGAAGAAGATGAAGTCTTATTAGCAATATCAGAAGAAATTCCTCATTTCAAAACATATCTAGATTCAAAAAAAATAATGAATACACTTCCATTATTTCAAGCACTTCTTGGTTGTGAAGAAACAGTAGTAAGAGAAAGCACTATTGAAGGATTAAGAAAATTAATACCATCATTAAGTGATGATCAAGTACAAAGCGAAGTCATTCCTATGATTTTAAATATTTCAAATATGGAAGCTTTTCAATGGAAAGTTTCAGCTTGTTGTTTGGTTAGAATTTGTTATCCTAAAGCAGGGAAAGAAAAAGAGAAATTAAGATCACTTTATTTTAAATTATGTGATGATGAAACTCCTATTATTAAAAGAACTGCTGCTAAGGAATTTGGTCCTCTTTGTCTTACTATGGAAAAAGAACATGTTAGTAATGAAATGATTACTTATTATAAGAAATTTATTAATGAAACTGATACTGTTAGAGTTACTATTCTACCTGCTTTAGTACAATTAACTAAATTATTTCAAAATTCTGATACACAGAAATTAAATTTAGATTTTGTATCAATGGCTGCTGAAGATAAATCATGGAGAGTTAGAAATGAATTAGCTAATATTTATCCTAATTTTGTTGATTATTTTGGTAGTCAATTAAATGATGATTTAATAAAAAATTTAAGTAATTTAATTAAAGATAGTGAAAATGAAGTAAAGACATCAGCATTAAAAGCACTTAATGCTGTAATTACAAAAATACCATCTGATAAAATTCAATCACAAATAATTCCAGCATTAAGAGGTTTAAGTAATGAATCATCAAAGGAAACAAAAGCTAAAATAGGAGGAATTTTTGGTCCAATTTCTAAAATTATAGGATATAATGCATTTAATACTTCATTAGGTGTAATGATGGATTCTTTAATGAAAGATGAAAATGCTGAAGTTAGATTAGGAATAGCAAAATCAATGTATGATATTTTCGTATCTAGTGATGGTAGTTTATTAAATTCAACAAATACACTTTTAGGAACAATGCAAAAAGATTCTCAATATAGAATTAGAGAATGTGTATATGAAACTTTAGCTAAATTAGGAGCAAATTATGGTTTAGATGTTTTTAAATCTAGTATTGAATCTTTATTCTTTAATTATTTAAGTGATACTGTTGCTAGTGTTAGAGAAGTTGGTATTCAAAGTTTAAAATTACTTATTCAGAAATTTGGTAGTGCATGGATTATTAGTAATTTAGTTCCTAAATTACAAAGTTTTTTAAGTACTCCAAAATTAAGTTATTTACATAGAATGTGTATTATTCATTCACTTTGTGTTTGTTCTTCTTTCTTAGATCCTAAACAAAATTCTGAATTAATTGTTCCTATGATTTTAAAAACTTTAAAAGATAAAATTTCTAATGTTAGGTTTTATACTATTAAATTAGTTCAAAAGATTTTTAAAAATTTTGATTCTGGTTCAAAAGATAAAATTGAAAATGCTATTAAAGGATTAACTGCTGATGAAGATCCAGATGTAAAATATTATGCTGGGAAATTTTTAGAAGCTTCAAAATAAATTTTATTTAAAATAAAAAAAATCTGAGGGAAAAAAAATAAGCATTTTTAATATTTAAGTTCTTTAAAAAAATAAAAAAATATTATTCAAAAATTTAATTTTTTTAAAAATTATAAATTTATAAAAAATATTTTTTATATTTTAATATTATAAAATGTCACAATCAAATAGTGCAGAAAAATCATCTGAATCAGATGAAACTGATTCAATTGATAATATGAATGAAGATGATTCATTTGAAGAAGATAATAAAAAAGAAAATAGAATAGAACAATTAGTAAATAAATCATCAGGGAAAAATAATTTAAAAAATTTATATGAAAATATAGGAACAAGAGTTTCAAAATTAAGAGAAATTAATGATACATATGAAAAAAAAATACATCAACAAGAAGAAGAAATTAAATTATTAGATGAAAGAATAGAAAAGAAAAAAATATTATTAGAAAAACAAATGAGAGGACAAGGAGGAAAAAAAGAAGATATTAAATTACATGATCCTGAATGGGTTAATAATTTATATAATGAATTATTAGAAAATAAAGAAATTACAATGCAAATTAATCAAAATCACATTCAAAATGATCCAGCATTAAAAAAAGCATATCAACAAAAAGAAAGTGAATTAAGTCAATTAAAAAATCATTTAAATAACTTAATAAAAAAAACAGAACATATAAAAAATGAAATAAATGTATTAAGAATAGAAAATAATAAACATAAAAATAATTTAGAATTAATATTAGAAAAAAAAGAAAAACAAAATAAAGAAATGAATAAAATTTCAGAAGAAGCTAATCGATATCTTCAAAAGAAAGGAACAATAAATGAAGAATTAATAAAATTAAATAAAAAAATAGATGCAGAAAAAGTAGAACATGAAGCAAAAATGCAAGAATTAACAAAAATGATTGATAATACAAAAAAAATAAAAGAATTTCATGAAACTTTAGCATATGAAAAATTTGCAAGTACAAATTCTTTTCGTAAATCAAATTATTCAAATGGGAAAAAACCAGCAAGTAAAATGCAAGAAGAACAAAATAAATTAAAAGAATTAGAAGATGAATTAATTAGAACAAAAAAAAGAACTGTACATTTAAATTTTTCAAAATTAATTTTATTAAAAAAACAAGCTGAATTAAATGAAGTTATTGAAAAAGTAAAAAAAGAAACTGGAATTGATAATTTAGATAAATTAAGTTCAGATTTGCAATTAAGTACAAAAACAAATTCTTTATTTGAATCTGATTTAGAAAGTCTTCATAAACAAAAAGAAGAATTAGAAAAAAATATTGAAGCTAAAAAAAAAGAAATACAAGATGCTTATACAATTTTAAATGATACTTCAACAAAAAAAAATGAATATATGAATAAATTAGAAAATGAATTAAAAGAAGAAGAAGATAAAAAAAATTTATTAAATAAAAGATTATATGCTTTGAATAGAATGATTGATTTAATGTCAAAAGGTTTTAAAAATATTTGTGAGAAATTAAATTTTTTTGATAAAAATATGAAATTTGATGCTGAAACAAGTGAAGGAACTTTAACTAAATGTATGGATTTTTTAGAAAGAAAAATGATTGAAATTATTCAATTAAATACTGATCCTTTGAAAGAAACTAATATTACTGATAATGATGAAGCTAAAAATATGATGGTTCTTAAAAAAATTAGAGATGGGATGAATTATGAAGAACATGAAAAATTGTTTGATAAAAAGAAAGTTAATGTTACTAATTTTAATTTAAAAGAAATTAAAGAAATTTCTAATGATATGGTTAATGCTTATATGAAGAAATATGAAAAATTAGGTTAATGGATTTTTTTTATTAAAATATTTTTTTATTTTTTTTTTAAAATTTTAATTCACTCCACTTTTTAATTAATTAAATGTATTTTTTTAAATTTTAAAAAAACAAAAAAAATAAAATAATCAAATTTAAATTCATGATTTATATTCATCACTTTATTTTGTAAAATTATTTTTTATTTATTTTACTAAATAATTAAAACAAATGGAAAAATTAGGGTTTTCAAAAAGAATATTAGAAATGAATTTTATGAAGAATACAGAAAAAGGAACAAAAAATAAAAAAAATAATGACACAAATGAAGCACAATGGGAAATTTCAATACCTCAAATAGAAAAAATAGTTGATAAAACTATTGATAATTTTTATAATAGGAGAAAAAAAAGAATAGTTGATACTTTATTAAAAAATTCAAGAATAAAATCTCAACAAAAAACAAAAAGTAAAAAAGAAAACGAGAAAAAAACGAAATAAGTAATAATAAAATAAAACAAAAAAAAATTAAAAAAAAAGAATTTTAAATATGAATAATAGTTATTTTGAGATATTATGATTAAAAAGCTTTTTTTATTTAAATTAGAATTTTAATACAAAACATTTTATTCAGCAGCAGCTTCTTCTCCACCTTCTTCTTCACCTTCTTCTTCTCCTTCACCTTCATCATCAGCAGATGCATCTTGATAATTTTGATATTCAGTAACTAAATCACTAAGATTTGATTCAGCTTCAGTGAACTCCATTTCGTCCATACCTTCACCAGTATACCAATGTAAGAAAGCTTTTCTTCTAAACATAACAGTAAATTGTTCAGCAACTCTTTTGAACATTTCTTGAATAGCAGTAGAATTACCAATGAAAGTAACTGCCATTTTTAATCCTTTAGGTGGAATATCACAAACAGCTGATTTTATATTATTTGGAATCCATTCAACGAAATATGAATTATTCTTTGATTTAACATTAAGCATTTGTTCATCAACTTCTTTAGTACTCATTCTACCTCTGAACATAGCAGCAGCAGTAAGATATCTACCATGTCTTGGATCTGATGCACACATCATATTTTTAGCATCGAACATTTGTTGAGTTAATTCTGGTACAGTTAATGCTCTGTATTGTTGAGATCCTCTTGATGTTAATGGAGCAAAACCAATCATGAAGAAGTGAAGACGAATGAATGGAACTAAGTTGACAGCGAGTTTTCTTAAGTCAGCGTTCAATTGACCTGGGAATCTAAGTGAGCAGGTAACTCCACTCATAACTGCTGAGACAAGATGGTTAAGATCTCCATAAGTTGGAGTTGTAAGTTTTAATGTTCTGAAACAAATATCATATAAAGCTTCGTTATCAATAACTTGAACTTCGTCAGTTGAGTCAACAAGAAGATGGATTGATAATGTAGCATTATATGGTTCTACGACTGTATCAGAGACTTTTGGTGATGGGAATACTGCGAATGTTTCAATAATTCTATCTTGATATTCTTCTCTGATTTTTGAAATAAGAAGAGTTCCCATACCTGAACCAGTACCACCTCCAAGTGAGTGAGTAATTTGGAATCCTTGTAAACAATCACATCCTTCAGCTTCTTTTCTGACAACATCAAGAACTGAGTCAATTAATTCAGCTCCTTCAGTATAATGACCTTTAGCCCAGTTATTTCCTGCTCCAGTTTGACCAAAAACAAAGTTATCTGGTCTGAATAATTGTCCATATGGTCCAGCTCTGACTGAATCCATTGTACCTGGTTCTAAATCCATAAGAATTGCTCTTGGGACATATCTTCCTCCAGTAGCTTCATTGTAATATACATTAATTCTTTCTAATTGAAGATCTGAATCTCCGTGATATGTACCGGTTGGGTCAATTCCATGTTCATCTGAAATGACTTCCCAGAATTTGGCACCAATTTGGTTACCACATTGTCCTCCTTGAACGTGTACGATTTCTCTCATTTTATTAATTATTATTTTTCAACTTTGTATATATAGAATTTATATGTAACGGTTATGGAAAAAATCATTAATCACATATTTTACAATATAAACTTGAATTAATTTTAAAAATAATAATAAAATGAGAGAAGTAATTTGCATTCACATTGGTCAAGCTGGTATCCAAGTCGGTAATGCCTGCTGGGAATTATTCTGTTTAGAACATGGTATCCAACCTGATGGACAAATGCCATCAGATAAAACTATTGGAGGAGGAGATGATGCTTTCAATACATTCTTCTCTGAAACTGGAGCTGGTAAACATGTTCCAAGATGTGTCTTCCTTGATTTAGAACCAACAGTCGTTGACGAAGTCAGAACTGGTACTTACAGACAATTATTCCATCCAGAACAACTTATTTCTGGTAAAGAAGATGCTGCTAACAACTATGCAAGAGGATATTGTACCATTGGAAAAGAAATTATTGATCTTGCTCTTGATAGAATTAGAAAACTTGCTGATAACTGTACTGGTCTCCAAGGATTCTTAGTCTTCAATGCTGTCGGAGGTGGTACTGGATCAGGACTTGGATCACTTCTTTTAGAAAGACTTTCAGTCGATTATGGTAAAAAATCAAAATTAGGTTTCACCATTTATCCTTCACCACAAATTTCCAATGCTGTTGTTGAACCATATAACTCAATACTTTCAACTCACTCTCTTTTAGAACACACTGACGTTGCAGTTATGCTTGATAACGAAGCTATTTATGATATTTGCAGAAGACAACTTGACATTGAAAGACCAACATACACTAACTTAAACAGATTAATTGGTCAAGTTATTTCATCATTAACAGCTTCCCTTAGATTTGATGGTGCATTAAATGTAGATATGACAGAATTCCAAACTAACTTAGTCCCATATCCACGTATTCACTTTATGCTTTCATCATATGCTCCAATCATTTCAGCTGAAAAAGCCTATCATGAACAACTTTCAGTAGCTGAAATTACAAACAGTGCTTTCGAACCAGCATCAATGATGGCAAAATGTGACCCAAGACATGGTAAATATATGGCATGTTGTATGATGTATAGAGGTGATGTTGTACCAAAAGATGTAAATGCCTCAGTTGCAACAATTAAAACAAAAAGAACTATTCAATTTGTTGATTGGTGCCCAACTGGATTCAAATGCGGTATTAACTATCAACCACCAACTGTTGTTCCAGGTGGAGATCTTGCTAAAGTTATGAGAGCTGTTTGTATGATTTCTAATTCAACTGCTATTGCTGAAGTCTTCTCAAGATTAGATCATAAATTCGATTTAATGTATACTAAAAGAGCTTTCGTTCATTGGTTTGTAGGAGAAGGTATGGAAGAAGGAGAATTCCAAGAAGCTAGAGAAGATCTTGCTGCTTTAGAAAAAGATTATGAAGAAGTTGGTGTTGAATCTTCTGATGAAGGAGAAGAAGGAGATGAAGAAGAAGGTGGAGAAGGTGGAGAAGAAGGACAATAAATAATTTTTGATAAGTTTTGATATTTAATTTACTAAATATTAATTGACTTTTTTAATCCAATAAACATTAACAATAAGTTAAAAAAAATTTAAAGTCAAATTTTCATTTTTTAATTTTCTTTTCTTTTTTTTTTCTTTTATTGTGCTTTTTTAAATTTTTTTTTGAGTTTTGGGGTTTTTATTGGTT
>Ga0256407_10010052_pt1 | contig 13382 bp, 8 predicted proteins | sample RumenRJG_04DNA_FD_193489 | JGI IMG/M metagenome (GOLD analysis project Ga0256407, IMG submission 193489) | Bovine rumen microbial communities from Lethbridge, Alberta, Canada - RJG_04 | ecosystem: Host-associated > Mammals > Digestive system > Stomach > Rumen | place: Canada: Alberta | collected... | reverse complement strand
GTAGATGTCGCTGATGTTGGTGACATTGCCCTTGGTGTCTATCAGGTCAATGTTCATGTTGCCATAGACGGCTATCAGTCGCTTGGCTTGTGGGCACCATTTGATATGAGTGATATAGGTGTCTGAAAGACCGTTGATTTTGTCGTAGGTGATGATGCTTTGGTCTTTCTGGTTGTACTGATAGAGGTTGTTGGAAGCCAGTACGAAGAGGTTATCGCCAGTTGCCTGAATCTGTTGCACGTCGTAGTAAGCCAGATAGTTGCGCCAAGTACCTACTTGGGCAACGCAAACAGTATGCTGGACGAAGCATAGTAGCAGGGCAACAATCAGTTTCTTCATGCTTTGATTTTTTTCAGGTAATTTGCCAGTTTTTGAGTAGCTCGTGCACGATGGCTGATCTGGTTCTTGATGCCTGTGCCCAGTTCTGCGAAGGTTTCAGAATAGCCTTCTGGTTTGAAAATAGGATCGTAGCCGAAGCCCTCCCCTCCCCTGCGCTCACGAATGATTTCACCGTTGACAATGCCTTCGAAGGTGGTGATGTTTCCGTCTATCATCAATGCAATGATGGTGCGGAAACGGGCTTTGCGATTGTCTTTTTGCTCTAATTCGCGTAACAGACGGGTCATATTGGCACCAGAATCGTGCGACTGGGCATGTTCCTCACCCATAGAGGCATAACGGGCACTATAGACGCCAGGAGCGCCTCCTAAGGCTTCTACCTCAAGTCCTGTATCGTCAGCGAAACAGTTGATATGGTATTTCTTGTAGACATATTCTGCCTTCAGTATGGCATTGTCTTCCAGCGTTTGTCCTTTCTCTGGGATATCTTCGTTGCAATTGATGTCTTTCAATGACAACACTTCAAATGAGTTGCCCAGAATCTTACGAACCTCCATCAGTTTGTTCGTGTTGTTGGTAGCAAAAACAATTTTCATTTTCTTCTTAACTTCCTTAATCTTTACTCTCATCTCGTCGAATCCTTCGCCATAGACACCAATGACGCTTGACTGCGATACGAAGGCGTTGGGGTCTATCATCTTGATGAGTCGGAACATGTTGACGCTCTCGTTCTTCTTGGCCAGGATACAGAGCACCTTGCTCTGTTTGCCTGTGTACCATCCGTGTCCGTCGAGAATGGTCACACCATGATTCATCTCAGTACCGATGGCATTGGCTATCTCCTGCCACTTCGAGGAGAATATGAAGAACTGGACAGACTGTCGTCGGGCATTCATGATGTAGTCCAGCGTATAGTTCTCCATCGCCATCACACAGAAGCCGAACATGACCTTGTGGGCACGCTCCATGTAGGAGCCAAACTGTGGGAAGAACATACACGAGCCAATGATACAGAAGTCTGCAGCTATCAGCACGTTGCCCAGTGTGACACCAGGATGAAACTTGTTGACGCTGGCTGCAATGATGTCCGTACCGCCTGTAGAACCATTGTGCAGGAAGACAGTGGCCAGAGCCAGACCTGTCAGTACACAGCCAATAATCATCGACATGAAGTCCTGTCCCTCGCCCATCAGCTTGAACGGCAGTCCGTTGTCTTGCTTGGGCATAATTTCCTGGGCAAACATCAGCATGAAGTAGAGGGTGAAGATGGCAAAGATGGTCTTCATCAGAAACTTCAGTCCCAGTATCTTCAGGGCTACTATCAACAGCAGTCCGTTAATGATGATATAAGTGTTTTCCAGGTGGAACCCAGTGGCGTAGTAGATGATAGCCGACAGACCAGTCACACCACCTGCCACTATCTGGTAAGGCATCAGGAACACGGTGAATGCCACCGTATAGATGGCGAGGCCAAGGGCTATAAACATATAGTCCTTGGCTTCGTTCCATATCATTTTGTGCTGTTCAGTCATTTACTTTTTGAATACGATATTCACCATACGCTTAGGGACGATGATAACCTTCATGATTTCACCCTCGATGTACTTCTTGGCGCGTTCGTCAGCCAGCACGGCCTCCTGTATGGTCTGGTTGTCGGCGTCGGCTGGGAACTCCATATCGAAGCGGGTCTTGCCGTTGAAGGCCACACCCAGCTTGACAGAGTTCTCTACCAGATACTCTTCGTTCCACTTAGGCCACTTAGCGTCGCAGACACTACCCTGCTCGCCCAGTGCCTCCCACAGCTCTTCTGCTATGTGTGGAGCAAAGGGAGCAATGAGGATGACCAGTGTCTTCAGTGCCTCGCGGCTCTTGCACTTCTGCTGAGCCAGCTCGTTGACGCAGATCATAAAGGCTGAGATGGAGGTATTGTACGAGAACACCTCAATGTCCTGTGTCACCTTCTTGATGAGCTTGTGAACGCTCTTCAGCGACTCCTTCGAGGGCTCGCTGTCGTCTACCAGCAACTTGCCGTCCGGATTCTCGCGTGTATTGCCATAGAAGAGTGCCCAGAACTTTTTCAGGAATCGGTGACAGCCGTCAATACCGTTGGTGTCCCAAGGCTTCGACTGCTCCACAGGACCCAGGAACATCTCGTACAGACGCAGTGTGTCAGCACCATACTTCTCGACAATCATGTCCGGATTGACCACGTTGAACATTGACTTCGACATCTTCTCGATAGCCCAGCCACACTTGTACTGGCCGTTCTCCAGAATGAACTCAGCGTTCTGGTATTCAGGGCGCCAGGCCTTGAAAGCCTCCATGTCGAGCACGTCAGCACTGACGATGTTGACATCCACATGGATAGGTGTGGTGGTGTATTTGTCCTTCAGTCCGAAGCTGACGAACTTACCCTTGTCCTGACCCTCGTCCTCTACGCGATAGACGAAGTTGGAGCGTCCCTGAATCATACCCTGGTTGACCAGCTTTTTGAAGGGCTCGTCCTCGCAAGAGTAGCCAGAGTCATAGAGGAACTTGTTCCAGAAACGGCTATAGATGAGGTGACCTGTGGCATGCTCCGTACCACCTACATAGAGGTCGACATTGCGCCAGTACTCGTCAGCATCGCGGCTTACGAGGGCTTTCTCGTTCTTGGGGTCCATATAGCGCAGATAGTAGGCGCTGGAGCCTGCGAAGCCAGGCATGGTGTTCAGCTCCAAGGGGAAGACGCTCTTGTTGTCGATGAGGTCTTTCGATACTACTTTGTCCGTCTTGGTGTCCCATGCCCACATCTTGGCACGTCCCAATGGGGGCTCGCCCGTCTCCGTGGGCTGGTACTTGTCAATCTCAGGCAGTTCCAGCGGCAGGCACTCCTTGGGAATCATGTAGGGCATATCGTCCTTGTAGTAGACGGGGAACGGCTCGCCCCAGTAGCGCTGACGTGAGAAGATGGCATCGCGCAGACGGTAGTTCACCTTCACACGACCCAGGCCCTGCTCCGTCACATACTTCTTGGTGGCAGCAATAGCCTCCTTGACAGTCAGTCCGTTGAGGCTGAACTTATCAGATGCTGAGTTGCAGACGATACCTTCCTTGGCGTCGTAGCTCTCCTCAGAAACGTCGGCTCCCTCAATGAGTGGAATGATAGGCAGGTTGAAGTGCTTGGCAAAGGCATAGTCACGAGAGTCGTGAGCAGGAACAGCCATGATGGCACCTGTGCCATAGCCTGCCAATACGTATTCTGCTATCCAGATGGGAATCTTCTCGTCAGTAAACGGATTGATGGCATAACTTCCTGAGAACACGCCAGTTACCTTGTGGTCCATCTGACGGTCGCGCTCTGTGCGCTTCTTGACGTAGTCGAGGTACTTCTCTACTTCTTCCTTCTGGTCGGGAGTAGTCAGTTCGGCTACGAGGTCGCTCTCAGGAGCCAGTACCATGAACGTCACACCAAACATCGTATCGGCACGGGTGGTGAAGATGGTGAAGTGCTTGTCTGAGTCAGCAACCTTGAACTCTACTTCAGTACCCTCTGAGCGACCTATCCAGTTGCGCTGGGTTTCCTTCAGCGAGTCCGTCCAGTCTATCACATCGAGTCCGTCCAACAGGCGTTGAGCGTATGCCGAAACGCGCAGGCACCACTGGCGCATCTTCTTCTGCACCACGGGATAGCCGCCACGAACGCTGACACCATCCACTACCTCGTCGTTAGCCAGCACAGTACCCAGCTTGGGACACCAGTTCACCATCGTATCTGCCAGGTAGGCAATACGATAGTTCATCAGCACCTCCTGCTTCTTCTTCTCCGAGAAACCGGCCCAGTCGGAGGCTGTGAAGTGCAGCTCCTCAGTACCCAGGGCGTTGCAGTTCTCAGTACCCATCAGTTCGAAGTGCTCAATGAGCTTGATGGTGGGCTGAGCCTTGTGCGACGAGAGGCTGAAATAGCTCTTGAACATGCGCTGGAAGGCCCACTGTGTCCATTTGTAATAGATGGGGTCGCAGGTGCGCACCTCGCGCTCCCAGTCGAACGAGAAGCCTATCTTGTCCAGCTGGTTTCTATATCTGTTGATGTTCTCAAACGTTGTCTTCTCAGGGTGCTGACCAGTCTGGATGGCATACTGCTCAGCAGGCAGTCCGTAGGCGTCGTAGCCCATGGGGTTCAGCACATTGTAGCCCTGCTGGCGCTTGAAGCGGGCATAGATGTCTGAGGCAATGTATCCCAGCGGGTGACCAACGTGCAGTCCGGCCCCGGAAGGGTAGGGGAACATGTTCAGCACGTAGAACTTCTTCTTATTCTCGTCCTCAACCACGCGGTAGGTGCCATTCTCCACCCATCGCTTCTGCCATTTCTGTTCAATGTCTCTAAAATTGTATTCCATATCGTTTTTATTTTTGTTATTTTTCAGAAATATCTGCAAAGTTACGAAAAGTCGGGTGAAATGCAAAAAGAAAACAAGTTTTTCTTTTCATTTCTCCTTTGAATAAAAATATTCTAACTAAGAAATATCTTAACAAAACAATACTTGTATCCACCTATAGAGAATTTTTTCCTAGTGAGGGAATTTTTGTTCCCTAGTTAGGAAAAAAATTTTTCCTATTTATCTAGCAATTTTTTTATAGTGTAGTAGCAAAAAACACTTTCCTGTCAGGAAAGTGCCCAGCATAGCCATTTTTCTTTACAAAATGCAAATGTTTCGACAAATAATTAAAAATAAAATGTCGCACTTTAGAACTACATATCAATATTTTTTGTAATTTTGCAATTAGAGAACGAACTTAAATAAAATACTAGCTTATGAAACATATGTACTCTTCTATTTTCACAGTTGCACTATTCACCCTTTCCGCCTTCAACGCTTATGCACAAGGTCCCAACGATTCAGGCACCTACTACCAAGCTGCTGACGGCAAGAAGGGAGCGGAATTGAAAACGGCGCTGTGTGCTATTATCTATCCACGTAATGAAGGAGGTGATCTGAATACGGCCTATAATGCGCTTTGGACCCATTTCCAAACAACGGATGCACTTCCTAACGGAAAAGTGTGGGATATGTATTCTAACAAACGCGAGATGACTTTCGTGGTAGATCAAGACCCAGGAAGTGGCAACGAAGAAGGTCAATACTACAATCGTGAGCACTCAATGCCAAATAGTTGGTTTGGCAAGAAGGTAATGCCAATGTACACAGACCTGCACCACATGTATCCTACTGATAAGTTAGTGAACAACAAACGCTCTAATTATCCTTTTGGTGAGACTAATGGAAGTTGGAAATCTGCTAATGGTTTTAGCAAACTTGGCACTTGTACCTATCCAGGATATACAGGAATGGTATTTGAACCAAACGATATCTATAAGGGTGATTTTGCTCGCACCTATTTCTATATGGTAACCTGTTATGAGGAGAAATTGCCAGACTGGTATACGAACTATGGAGTGGGTGGTTCTGGAGATACCAAAGAAGGTGTAATGGCTACTCTTGATGGCAATACTTATCCTGGACTTTCTACTTGGCAACTAGAAATGTTGATGAAGTGGTCGAAGAACGACCCAGTGAGTGCAGATAAAGAGACCCCTCGCAACAATGCCGTTTATACCATTCAGAACAATCGCAATCCTTTTATTGACTATCCTGGTTTGGAGGAATACATCTGGGGTTCCATGAAAGACGTAGCCTTCAGCTACGATCACTATCAAAGTCCTACAGCGATTATTAGCATCCAAGCTGAACGCTCCACAAAGGACGGAGTGATGCACAACCTTGCAGGACAGGTAGTGGATAAATCCTATAAGGGTATCGTCATCATGAATGGCAAAAAATATATGAATAAGTAAAAAAGTAATTGAAAACTTTTCTATTTCCCCTAAAGTTATTACCTTTGCACCTTGAACATATTATTAACTTAAATATTAAATGCTTATGAACAAAATTTTACGCTATTCATTTGTAGCCTTATTGGCTATGTTTGGTTTGGGCAATGCCAATGCCCAAGAAGTAACTATCGATTTCTCTGGTTCTACTGATAACTGGGGTATTGGTACAACAAAAATAGTGGAGGAGAAATCATTCACTTATGGTGGTTATACCATTAAATTGAAGGGAACAGAAGGCAATGGTTATCGTTGGTATGATTCTGGTAACATAATTTTGGGTAAGGAAGGTGCTACTCTTGAATTGCCAGCCTTTAATTTTGAAGTAGCGCGTATAGATGTAGTAGGCACTTCTAGCGCATCTACAAGTGTTAAGCAGAATATTTATGTAGGTGAAGAGGCCGTAAGCACAGAGACAACAGGTGCTAAAGATGTTACAAATGCTTACGCAATAGCCGAAGGTAAGCAAGCTGCAGGTACTATCTATACTTTGAAAGTGACTAGCAACCATAACACCCAAATTACAAAGATTTTGATTTATAAGAAGGGTGCTACTCCAGAACCGCCTTCAGCATCAGTAAAATATACAAAAGCAACAACGGTACAAGCAGGTAAAAAATATATGATTGTAGCTACAAAAGATGAAAAATTATATGCTGCAAAACCTGTATCTAGTAATTATGGTTATCTGCAAGTTATTGAAGTTACAGATGACAATGGAGTTATCATGATGATGGATGATACTAATGCATTTACTTTCGAAACAGCAACAGGAGGATATAAAATTCAGCAGAATGGAGGTAAATATCTCTATTTAGATGAAACACATAATAGCTTCCAGGTTGCAGAATCACCCACAGAAGGTGAGATTTGGACTGCTGTAGCTCAGGATAATGGTACTTTCAAAATAACAAATGTATTACGTAATAAGTATGTACAACTTGATGCTAGCTATGGTACTTATGGTGCTTATGATGCTGAAAAGGGCTCAATGCCTTATTTGTATTTGTTAGACGAAGGCACTTCTGGTATCAACACCATCAAGGCTAACACCGACGTGAATGCTCCTGTTTACAACCTCGCAGGCCAGCAGGTAGAAAAGAGCTACAAGGGCCTCGTTATCAAGAACGGAAAGAAGGTTATCAATAAGTAAATAGCAGAGTACTGAGGCTAAGTCTCAGATGTACTTGATAAAATGTGAAGGGGCAGAACTTCTGTCCCTTCTTTCTATGTTTGACAAATTCGTTTAGCCAGCTCATTCAGGAAGAGACAACGTTGCCGCATGTTGGTAATCTTCTCGTTCTGCCATTGGAAAGGACTCATTAATAAAAGGCGCCCTTCTGCACAAGCCTTCAGATAGCGAGGCTGAGGCTTGAAATAATCAGGGAACCCCTTTAACAAAAGGACGATGAGTGGTATGCCAGCCTCCATACAGGCTGTGGCAATTTCACGTTCGCCAGGACTGATGCAGGGAGATACAATGATAGCCCCTTGTTGCCCTGCTTGTAGGAAGTGTTGTTTTTGTTCCTCTATCTCCCAAGGGTAGAGGTGACGAGAGCATTGCACCTGTAGTTTTTGTGGATGATCTAAGAGAAAACGGTTGCCCATAGCTGGCATCGTTGTATCGAGAACTGGGATAGGGGAGAGCTGGGTGAAGTATTCTGGATGCTGACGTTTCAACAAGAGGCGACGGGGGTTGTCTTCGAGATAGGCAATCCAATGTTGTAACTGGTCTTTCTTGAGAAGGATGCGGTCGTTGTAGCCAGATTCCCAGAGAGTGCCGTGGGCTCTTCCTGCTGCTGTATGGCGGGAGGGATTTGACTGCGCAGTTAGCGCAGTGTACTGAACGGAGTTTAGTTCCGTAGGCTGCGCTAACTGCGCAGTAGGTAATAACCCTAACTCCCTTGCAGCCTTTCTAGTCCCAGTTTTAAAGCCCCATATTATATGCCCCAGGTGTTTCTCAATCTTTTCATGTACAAAGAGGATGCCATGAATATGGTCTGGCATGATGCAGAGCTTCATGGATTCTATCTGGGGGTGATATTGCTGAATGGAAAGCCAGCATTCCTTTACTTTTTCACCCAATGGAGATAGCACCACATGGGGCTTGTCAGATCCTTCTGTCACATCAGCTTTTCCTACCAAGGTGCCTAATAGGGTTTTGCGCCCTTCTGTTGCTATTGTGATAAGATAGATGCCTCGTTCCGTGTAGTTGTTTGTCTCACAACGTCGCTTCATGGAGGGCTTCTTCTCACCTGCCCATATCTTATGATTATTGTCTTTTCGTTGCATAACTAATGCAAAGATATAAAATAAATAAGAATGGAGAATTAAAAATTAAGAAATAATTTGTATCTTTGCAGTCAAAATTAAAAAGGAAGATGGCAAAAAAAGATGGCAAGGAGCTCACTCCGATGATGAAACAGTTTTTCGACTTCAAGGCGAAATACCCTGAAGCCTTGTTGCTGTTTCGTTGTGGCGACTTCTACGAGACCTATTGCGACGATGCCATTGTAGCTGCCCAGATTCTGGGCATCACGCTGACCCATCGTAACAATGGGGCAGGGGCGAAGGGCGACGAGATGGCGGGCTTTCCCCACCATGCACTGGACACCTATCTGCCCAAGCTCATCAGGGCGGGCAAGCGCGTAGCCATCTGCGACCAGCTGGAGGATCCCAAGCTGACCAAGAAACTGGTCAAGCGTGGCATCACAGAACTGGTGACACCTGGTGTGGCGATGCAGGACACTGTCCTGAACTACAAGGAGAACAATTTCCTTTGTGCTGTGCATTTTGGCAAGGCTGCCTGTGGCGTGGCTTTCCTGGACATCTCGACAGGTGAGTTCCTGACAGGCGAGGGTACCTACGACTATGTGGAGAAGCTCATTGGCAACTTCCAACCCAAGGAGGTGCTTTACGACAGAGGGCGCAAGGCTGACTTTGCACGCTACTTTGGCACCCGTCTGTGTACCTACGAGATGGACGACTGGGTATTCACGGAGCAGACGGCCCACCAGAAACTCTACAAGCACTTCAACGTCAAGTCGCTGAAGGGTTTTGGTGTCGACCACCTGAAGAGTGGCGTCATTGCTGCTGGTGCCATCCTGCAATACCTGGAGCAGACGCTGCACACACAGATAGCCCATATCACCAGCATTTCGCGCATCGAGGAAGAGCGCTATGTGCGTCTGGATAAGTTTACTGTCCGCTCCCTGGAGCTCGTCAGCACCATGCAGGAGGATGGCAAGTCGCTACTGGATGTCATTGACAGGACGGTATCACCTATGGGTGGACGACTGTTGCGTCGCTGGCTCGTGTTCCCCCTGAAGGACGAGCAACCCATCAACGAGCGCCTGGACATTGTCGACTACTTCTTCCGAGAGCCACAGTTCCGCATGACCATTGACGACCAGCTGCAACGCATTGGTGACTTGGAGCGCATCGTGTCGAAGGTGGCAGTAGGACGTGTGACACCTCGCGAGATGGTGCAGCTCAAGACAGCCCTCAAGGCTATAGAGCCCATCAAGGCGGCTTGTCTGCAAGCCACCAACAAGTCGCTGCAGAGGGTAGGGGAGCGCCTTCACCTCTGCGAGCAGCTGAGAGACCGCATAGAGCGTGAGATACAGAACGATCCGCCCCAGCTGGTGCAGAAGGGTGGCGTCATCCGCGACGGAGTAAGCCCTGAGTTGGACGAGCTGCGCCGTATAGCCTACTCGGGCAAGGACTATCTGCTACAGATTCAGGAGCGCGAAGCCCAGCAGACGGGCATCAGCTCGCTGAAGATAGGCTATAACAATGTCTTCGGCTACTACCTCGAAGTGCGCAACACCTATAAGGACAAGGTGCCTCAGGAGTGGGTGCGCAAGCAGACGCTGGCTCAGGCTGAGCGCTATATCACACAGGAGCTGAAGGAATATGAAGAAAAGATACTGGGTGCAGAGGACAAGATACTCTCGCTGGAGCAGCAGCTCTTCACGAACTTGGTGGTTGCCGCCCAGGAGTTCATTCAGCAGGTGCAGCAAGACGCCAATGTCATTGCCCACCTGGACTGTCTGCTCAGTGCTGCCAAGACAGCAGAGGAGAACCACTATGTGCGTCCTGTCATTGACTCGTCTGAGGTCATCGACATCAAGCAGGGTCGCCATCCTGTCATCGAGACTCAGCTACCCATAGGCGAGCGCTATGTGCCCAACGACATCTACCTGGATGGCGAGCACCAGCAGATTATCATCATCACGGGTCCCAATATGGCTGGTAAGTCCGCTCTGCTGCGCCAGACGGCCCTTATCACCCTCTTGGCTCAGATAGGTTCGTTCGTGCCTGCAGAGAGTGCCAGAATCGGTCTGGTGGACAAAATATTCACCCGTGTGGGTGCCTCGGACAACATTTCCCTGGGCGAGTCTACCTTTATGGTGGAGATGACGGAGGCTTCCAACATCCTGAATAATGTGACACCTCGCTCCTTGGTACTCTTTGACGAACTGGGTCGAGGTACCTCAACCTACGATGGCATCTCCATCGCATGGGCTATCGTGGAGTATCTGCACGAACAACCAAAGGCCCGAGCCCGTACGCTCTTTGCCACACACTATCATGAGCTGAACGAGATGGAGAAGAACTTCTCGCGCATCAGAAACTACAATGTCTCCGTCAAGGAGGTCGAGGGTAAGGTCATCTTCCTGCGTAAGCTGGAGAAGGGTGGGAGTGAGCACTCGTTTGGTATCCATGTGGCAGAGATATCGGGTATGCCCAAGAGCATTGTCAAGCGTGCCAATGTCATTCTGAAGCAGTTGGAGGCTGATAATGCACAGGTAGGCTCTGTGGGCAAGCCTACTGCTGAGATTGCCCAGAGCCGCGAGGGTATGCAGCTGTCGTTCTTCCAGTTGGACGACCCTGTACTCTCTCAGATTCGTGACGAGATACTGGGTCTGGATGTCAACAACCTGACACCCTTGGAAGCCCTCAACAAGCTCAACGATATCAAAAAAATAGTCTCAGGAAAATAAGATACAAGTATAAAAGAATAAGTGCCACCTATCATACAATAAGTGGCACTTATTTATTGTTTCTTGGCTCTTAGCATACACACCACACCAATAATCACGAAAGGTATGGAGAGTATCTGTCCCATGTCGATGGGTAGCGAAGCTTCGAAAGCCTCCTGAATCTCCTTGGTGTACTCGATGAAGAAGCGGAAGGTGAAGATGTAGGTCAGGCAGAGTCCGAAATACCAGCCTGTGCCAATCTTCTGGGGCATCTTCTTGTGAAGCCACCACATCAGAAAGAACAGGATGCCATAGGCAATAGCCTCGTAGAGTTGTCCTGGGTGACGAGGCATTAAGTCGACACGCTCGAAGATAAAGGCCCAGGGAACATCCGTCACCTTGCCGATAATCTCTGAGTTCATCAGGTTACCCAGACGGATGAAACAGGCGGTGGTTCCTGTGGCGATGGCGATATTGTCCAATACCCTCCAGATGCTAAGCTTCGTCTTCTTGACATAGAGCCATAAGGCGATAATCAGTCCGAGGGTTCCTCCGTGTGAGGCGAGTCCTTGATAGCCGACATACTTCCAGTCTCCGTCTGCCAGGAATCGGATGGGTATGAACATCTCTACGAAGCCCTTCACAGAAGTCAGGAAGTAGTCTGGCTCATAGAAGATGCAATGACCCAGGCGGGCACCCAGCAGGATGCCGACAAAGCAGTAGAGGAACAGTGGGTCGAACAGTTCGTCCTTGATGTTCTGTTCCTTATAAAGACGCTTGACGACGATGTAGGCCAGTGCCAGACCTATCAGCCAGCACAGTCCATACCAGCGGAAAGGACCAAAACCCTGGTCAGGATTCCAGATAATATAGCTTAGAAGTTCCATTATACGTTGAATCTGAAGTGCATGATGTCACCGTCCTGAACGACATATTCCTTACCCTCAATGCCCATCTTGCCTGCCTCGCGGACAGCAGCTTCTGAGCCATACTGGATATAGTCGTCGTACTTGATGACCTCAGCACGGATAAAGCCTTTCTCAAAGTCTGTATGGATGACACCTGCACACTGAGGAGCCTTCCAGCCCTTCTTGTAGGTCCAAGCCTTCACCTCCATCTCGCCAGCTGTGATGAATGTCTCCAGGTTCAGCAGGGCATAGGCCTTCTTGATGAGGCGGTTGACACCACTCTCCTCCAGACCCAGCTCCTCCAGGAACAACTGCTTGTCCTCGTAGCTCTCCAGTTCAGCGATATCCTCTTCTGTCTTGGCAGCAATCACCATCGACTCGGCACCTTCTTCCTTAGCCAGTGACTCTACCTTCTTGGTGAAGTCGTTTCCGCTCTTGGCATCAGCCTCACCCACATTGCAGACATACAGTACGGGCTTGGCTGTCAGCAGGAACAGGTTACGGGCACAGTCCTGCTCCTCCTTCGACTCGAAGTCCACGATACGGGCATTCTTGCCCTGCTCCAGCACCTCTTTGTAAGCCTTCAGCACAGTCACCTCTACCTTGGCTTCTTTGTTGCCGGCAGCAGCGGCCTTCTCTGTCTTGGCCAGTCGGCTCTCAATGGTCTCCAGGTCTTTCAACTGCAGTTCAGTATCAATGATTTCCTTGTCGCGGATAGGGTCTATCGTTCCATCAACGTGCGTGATGTTCTCGTCCTCAAAGCAGCGCAGCACGTGGATGATGGCATCCGTCTCGCGAATGTTTCCTAAGAACTTGTTACCCAGACCCTCGCCTTTCGAGGCACCCTTCACCAAGCCGGCAATATCTACGATTTCGCAAGTGGCAGGCACGATGCGACCTGGGTGTACCAGCTCGGCCAGTTTGGTCAGTCGCTCGTCAGGAACAGTAATGACACCCACGTTGGGCTCTATAGTACAAAAAGGAAAATTGGCTGCCTGTGCCTTTGCACTCGACAGGCAGTTAAACAAAGTAGACTTACCCACATTGGGCAGTCCTACAATACCACATTTTAATGACATTTTCTTTTATAAACGTTTATATTGGGTGCAAAGGTAGCGCAAATTAGGCTAATATCCAAATTAATTTGGATTAATTATCATTTGCCCATATTCAGCCGTATGCCAAATTGGAGGCTCCAGCTGAAAGGCTGGTCCTTGAAGAAGTTCTGCATCTGACTGCCATTGTCGAAATAGTAGCGTATGCCAGGTTCGAGATAGA
>Ga0256407_10010045_pt1 | contig 13386 bp, 15 predicted proteins | sample RumenRJG_04DNA_FD_193489 | JGI IMG/M metagenome (GOLD analysis project Ga0256407, IMG submission 193489) | Bovine rumen microbial communities from Lethbridge, Alberta, Canada - RJG_04 | ecosystem: Host-associated > Mammals > Digestive system > Stomach > Rumen | place: Canada: Alberta... | reverse complement strand
TGTCTCCTGGCTGAAGACGCTGGTTGGACGCCTCGAGAATGTGATATTTGGAAACGAAAACAAAAGTGCCTGCCGTTGCTCAGCTCTCGCGGCGGTCGCGTAGAGGGGCTTTGGCAGGCTTGACTAGTTACGCTCAGCGGTTCATTCAGCATGTGTCGGGCTTATTATATCGTAATATCGACCTGCATAATCCTATGCTAACTGAAATCTGGGATGAATTAAAGGAGCCTAATATTGCACCTGTTAGCGAGGTCAATCTTGACCAGTTAAATTATTTTGAGGATAATGCGAAGTGGCTCAGCCGTAGAAAAGATAATCTTCTAAAAGAACTTCAGTCTATCTTGAATATCCTTGATGGTGGCTCACCAATCGTTAAAACAATCAATGTCAGCAAATATGTTCCGTCGCTGATTAAGATTGCGAATACACTGCCTCCAACAGATAAAGCGTATTTAAGGATGTGGATAAAGGCAAACATGGGAGAAGATATAGTTTTAAATGATTATTGGAAAAACCAATTGGCTGAAGTTTACGAACACATCAAACGTGATTGCGCTCCGGGTGATTATGACTGGAATCGTAGAGGCATTATTGTCGCCGATGATGAGACAGGTGAATTACTCGCTTTGGTCAAAGGAGCTCTCAAATACGAAGAGCTATACGCGGCCGGAAAAGTCAACGAAATCACGGTGGATAAGCATTGGCCACTAGATAACTTTGATGAGTGTTGGAAGATGCTCCTGTCTGAGGCCAGGAGGACTAATCACGGATTGCTGGTTGTCAATGTGAACGACATCAGAATCTTTGACCACTGCTGGTGTATCAAGCAGCTGGCAAAACAGGAGGATACTGCTTTGAAATTCAATGAATACGTACTTCTCGTAATCAAAGATATTCCCTGGACTCAAGTTAAAGAGTACGCCAATGAGCACAATAAAGGAGAGTTCAGTGCAATGATGGACTGCTTTTACCATCGAGTCTATTTTGAAGAATAACGTATTACTTTTTAGGCATTGGAAAACGTCAATTACATCTGCGGAAAAACCATCGACGGCAGGCCGATAACCCTGGACGGATTCAGGGTGGAGTCCTTTATGATCTATGGAAACAAAGCCGGCGATACTATCGTGGATATTTATTTCAAGTCCGGGGAAGAAGTCGAAGTAAATGCCTTTACTGACGAAGGCGACAGTATTCCCGATGGTCTCGCAGACTGCTTTCTTGCAGCAAAAAAGAATCCGGAGATCTTGACCAGACCCTATCCCGTAAACCTTATCGGCTGTGACACTGTTGAAGGGATAGAGTACTTTTTCGATGGCAATGCCGTAGAATACTATATCACCGGCAGTGTTTCAGAGGAGGATATGGTGGAGCTGCATTTCGCTTCGGGCAATGTCATTGAAGTCCTAAGCGCACTTGACGAAAACCTTTACCCCGGTGAGAGTGTGGAAACACTGGTGGATGACTGCATCTGCCGGTATTTCAAAGAAAAGGGAAAGTGAAATTTTCAAAGAAAACATGGAGGAGAAGAAAGATAAAATTGTAAAGCGGGGAGTCATTTCCGGATATAAGTACACCATTTCAGACAGTCAAGTGGTGACCATAAAGGGCGACGGGGAACTTGAAAATGGTGGTGAGCCATTGAAATTCAGGTTCCCTGCAGAAAACGTTGCTATAGCCGAAGGCATAACCGTCATCGGGAGGATGGTCTTTTGGTTTCAGAACCTGCATACGATTCAGATCCCTGACACTGTTACCAGAATAGAAAGCAGTGCGTTCGCCCGTTGTTACAATTTGAAGTCTCCGTCCCTGCCAGATTCCATAACCGAGTTGGGAAGAGTTGTCTTTTCCGAATGTTACGGTTTCGACAAGATCGTTCTTCCCCGTAACCTTAAGGCCCTGCCCAATGGAACATTCAGCAGTTGCATGAACCTTAAGGAAGTCGAGCTCTCCAATATTGAAAGGATTGAAGAATATGCGTTTGGCAAATGTAGGTCTTTGAAGCAAGTAGTGCTTCCTGCAACGGTCAATTATGTGGGCAAAGAAGCATTCAAAGATTGCGAATCGCTGGAAACGGTTGTATTTACAAGCAACGGATGCAAGATTGAGGACCATATCTTTGAAGGATGCCAGGCTTTGAAGAAGGTTGTGCTTCCTGCCAGCTACGCGTATCGGAATCTTGGCAATCTGTGGGGGCGGGACTACACTTCGTTGGTTAACGGCATCGTGGAATTCCTGCCATCGTCTTCACCTGGAGTCGTCTTCCCGATGGAGGCTATCGAAACTTTCTATAGGGAGCATAAGGATAACAGTACGGAATGTATCCGGGAACTATCACAGGCCGAGAAATCCCTGAAGCTGAATGAGTCGACAACAATATGGGGATTTGCTACACTGACAAAAGTTTACGAATATCCGAACGATTATAATGCGCGATATACTATCCGTTTCGAGGAATTCAGTGAAACAATTGAAGACGACTGGTTTTTCGACTCGTCATTGAAAGCTTTCCTCCGGAAGCAGTTCCTTTCCAAACCGGTTGACCGGTTTGACGGGCTTACCAACAATTATACTCGTTTCATTTACAAATGGCAGTGCAAGGCCCCGGACCTGCGATATGATAAAAATCCCCAATACCTTCAGGACTGCCGGTTGTTGGGAGAGGAAATAATGACTCCCTATTATACCCTGGATATGAACGCCAAAATTGTCCGTCTCGAAGAGCCTACTGAAATAGTTGACATTTCCGATGCCATTGACGCTTTTATGAAACTCATTGGTAATGAACAGGGATATATAGGCGCTATCGTGGATAAAATGATCAATGAGTTCGGCCCGGTCAAGACTTGCAGACTGCTGGGTCATCTTATAACGGCAGGCAACGTCTTCTACGACGAATGGGAGTATGGTGGAGAGACGCACGGCGGATGGCGGTATGTAAAGAGGTAACGATATCTCTGCCACCCGGTATTATAGATAGAGAGTAACTGTCGAAATCCATGCGGTTTTATTTACTCTGTATGAACTTTTGTGACACTGAACTTATGACACGGGAAGAATTCAACAAGCTTTTTTCAAAAGAGATGAGGGCGCGCGGTTATGCCATCAGCGCCTGTTATGTCAGCGCCATCGTCTTCCATCACAGGACAAAATTCAGGAACGACAAGTTCGTCCTCAGATATGAAGGGAAGAGGGAGCATATGGCAAAGGAGTGGATTCCGACAGAAGACCACAAGGGGAACTTCTGTTTCGAATTTCAGGTGCAAGATCATGAGACCTACAACCTGGACTGGGATTATGACGCACACTTCACCCCGATGCGTTATTATATCGGAGTAACGGATATGAAACAGTTTGTTGAGGGTGTAATCGTGGCTGTCGGGGAATACTATTGATTCAGAACGGATATGTGCACAGCAGACATTCACATCGGCGTGACTGCCAAAACCTCCAAGGTGATAGGCACGATAGAATTCGAGGAAGAAGACCTCATCCGGGAAGGCCTGGGGGCGAAGTATTTCAACGGCAATCTGGACCTGCACCGCCGCAACTACTACATCGGCGAGTGGCTCGTCGACCTTTGGGGCCGTGACGAGGAAGGGACCCTTATCAGCGAATGCAGTTTCGGAGGCTTTGCCGAGGCGGAGTGGGAGGGCGAGACTACCCTGGACATCCTTAGATTCTGGAAACTTACCAAAGTGGAAGAGAAGGTTCGGCGAGGGCGCTTGTACTACGTCATCTATTCCGGCAAGCGTCACTGGGACATTGATGAAGATCTTTATCAGAGGGAAGAGGACTTCCTGCCCGTGCTGTTCTCACTTGCAACCGAGGAGGAGACCGACGTGGAATTCGAGGTCGAGGGAATTTACTACATCGCCAATGACTTTCATACCGTGGCAGTGGTTAAGCCGCGTAAAGAGGAATTGTACTACAAAGGATGCCTTGAGATTCCTCCGACGGTAACTTTCGGGAAGAAAAAGTACACCGTCACGGAAATACGTGACATGCAGGATTGCACTGAATTGACGGAAGTCAAACTGCCTGACACTGTCACATATATTGCGGATAGCGCATTCTTTCGCTGCCAGAAACTTCGTGCAATCAACTTTCCGGAAAGCATGGAACATATCGGTGAAAGCGCCTTCTGGGGATGCATTTCACTTGAGAAGATTTCTCTGCCGAAGACATGCTATATCCGGGATTATTCGTTTGCATGGTGCGAAGGCCTGAAAGAAATCGGGTTCAATGAGCAGTGGTGCTACCCCAAGGAATGCTTCATGCATTGCAAAAGCCTGAAAAGTGTTGTGCTGCCTAAAACGACGGGGAGGTTGGATCCGGGGGTCTTCAGGGGGTGCACCAATCTGGAATCTGTCGTACTGAACGAAGGCCTTGAGAGTTTCTACGGAAACGATTTTGACGATTGTGCCATTCAGGAGCTCAAGATTCCGAAATCGGTCGTTGCAGTCTATGGAAAACCGCATTGCGAAAACTTCAAAGGTTTTTACGTGGACCCGGAAAATGAACGGTTCTGCTCAATTGATGGCGTACTCTACTCCAAGGATATGAAATCGCTTCAGATGTGCCCGATGAGCTATGAAGGAGAGTTCAAGGTACCTGATGGCGTGGAATATACTTCAAGTCTCGCCTTCTTCTCCTGTTCCCGTATTACGAAAGTTGTCATTCCCGACAGCGTATGGGATATAGGTTACGAGAGTTTCTCCCAGTGTAAGAACCTACAGACAATTGTCATTGGAAACGGTGTGGAGGAGATAGACGAGGGCGCTTTCGAGGATTGCGAAAAACTCGATACGGTGGTGTTTGGGACTGGTCTCAAGCGGATAAAGAAGCATGCTTTCCGCAATTGCAAGGCTTTGACAAAGGTCAACCTGCCGGACGGTATCAGCAATTATAGTGTTACGTTGTTTGAAGGCTGCTCGAACCTGTCGGAACTGACGATGCCGGAGTGGATGGAAAAACGCCGCTCGGACATAATGGACTATGCCCACGGAAAGAAATAAACCATATGTGCCCAGAAGTGTTCACAGCCTTGTTCGCAGCCTTGAAGGAAGAGTTTCCTCAAGGAGAAGTATTGTTTGACGGGAGGGATACGATATCCGTCAAGGTGCATATATTCGGGTGCTCCGGAATCTGGATTACCATCTTGAATGAGGAGGAAGAAGATGGTTGGAGCACATGCATCGAACTGAGGAAGGCAAACGGCAAGCTCTGGGAGAGGCATTTGGCCGACCTGGAGGGTCAGAAACAATATTTGGAAGATTTCATTGGGACATTCTTATGTGCCTGATTATTACGTCATAACTGAAGCAACAGCCGCAATAAAAGAATGGTATGAGAATCATAGAAGATAATATTGACAAGATTTCTCTCGATAAATGGGAGGACAATACGCATATCTGGGAAGTGATGCTTCCCGAGATACGGAAACACTTGGGCGGCGAGCCCAGCATTTTTGACGGAATTCAATTTCGCCGCCAATTCGATGCTTATTCTGAAGCCGGTAACGCTTTGCTTGAATCGACCGTGATAGATCCGTGCCTTGATGAGTATTGGGAATTAAATGAAAAGGGGGCCTACACTTTCGAGTGGACAGAAAATGACGACCAAGAATTCAGTGATTATATCAAGGCACGCTGGTCATATATAATGTGGTTGGCATATGAGGCGATGAATGGTACACTGGACGAGAAACCGGGAAAGACACTTGATGAGGCTGGGGAAAGGGATTTCAAAATCATATGTCTGCTCTGTGGGAAAACCACAGCCCAAGATGTTCCAGCCCCCGCGGATGACAACAATTCATTTCCGGATCTTCCGTTTTAATATTTTTCTTTGCAAACAGGTAACGATTCGAAAAAAGTAGGTATTACTAAGAAAGCAAAGAATAAAAAAATATGAAGACAACAGAGAATATCAAACTTACCACCGCCGGCAAACTTCTCAAGGACCTGAAAAAGTATGAGAAGAAGCATTGGAACCTCAGCGTCATCGCGTGGACGGATGACGACCGCACCTTCGGCGTCGTAGGCGCCTGGAAAGACGAAGACGGTGACTTCCAGATCGTAGTGGAAGAGATAGACGAGGTACTGGAAGGCATCTGGACAGTCGCGGATGTGATTTCTTCGCTGGAGGATATCGGCAAGGAAACAAGGGTATACCTGGCGGGCGACGGCTTGTACCTTGCCATCGAGAGCAACGGGTCATCCATCTTCACAGAGGCCGATGACGACGATGCGGTGGGGTGTTATGTCACCGTCTTCGGAGAGTATGAGGAAGAGCCTCAGGGCGGACAGGATGAAAAGGAGGTGCACCGCCCGTCCTGGAAGGAGGTCTGGAAGGAAAAGACCAGGAATTGGAAGGGCGTCCTTGAAGGTGTCACCTTCCTCCTTTGCATCCCTCTGACCGCCTACGGGCTCTACTACAACATCGTCGCGCTGGTGAAGCACGCTGCTCCCGTATGGGAGAGCGTCCTCTGGATTATCTTCCTCGGGCTTCTCCTGTGGGTTTGCCTGGACAATCTTTTCTTCCCTGACCGTAGGAAATAGACATATGAATATTACACAAGAAGAATTCAGGAAAAGAATTCACGAAATCATCCAGGACAAGATATTCTTCTCCAACATCAGTGGCAACCCTGTGGAGGTAGTGGAGAAACTCCCGGAAGAGATTGTGCCCGGCAAGGTACTCTTCGATGGCCTGAACCTCTTTGACGGCATAGAGGGCATCGAGGATGACATCCAGCAGATGCACTCATTCACAAAAGACGGCGTCGTCGCCAACCTTGAGGACTACTACACGGACAACGGCGCCTTCGAAGATGACGGTTGGGACAGCTTCCTGGAGGGGCTTGAGCGCCTTATGACATTGGATGAATTCATTCAATTCAGTACGAAGGGCGCCGATGGAGAAGACTTTCCGTACCTCATCGATGAGAACGGCCATGCGGATATTCTCGCCGGGACAATGTACATCAAGGAAGAAGCGTTCTTGAACTGTTCAAAACTCATCAGCGTTACCATCCCGGATTCCGTTCGGGAGATTCGCAGTCTCGCATTCGGGGGTTGTTCTAATCTTGCCAGCATAGATATCCCTTCGAAGGTCAGGCTCATAGAATCGGAGGCATTCAGTGGCTGTAAAAGCCTTGCCAGCACTGTGATTTCAAGTAGCGACAGCCTTTTGATCCGGAATCGTGCATTCGCAGGATGCACATCTCTCACAGATGTGGTTTTTAAGAATAAACCCCTTAAGGTTATTGCCAAGAATGCCTTCGAAGGCTGCCCGTGCGAGGAAGAGGTTTTGAAAAAGAGTGATTATTGAGTGGTTTACACGTATATTATTCAATTCGTCAGTCACAAAATAATTTTTAGTTATGAGCCTAGAAGGAGGTAATCTGTTCCGCGTCACTGTGAAGGGTTCCCGTGAGAGCATCGTCAGGATGATGAATGCGGCACTGAAGAGTTTCAATTCAGACAACGTCATCTCGGAAAGCGATGACATTGATACAATGAACTCAAAACTTGAAATGTTTACAGGCAAGGAAGGCAAGGACATCGGCATACCGGACCTTTTGGGTCCGGGAAATGATGAGAATATTTATAGGAATCTTGAACTGGTTCGGATAGAAGATGCCGCCCCTGGCCTGATTGCCAAATTCTCGTATTACTTAAGCGACGCAGCATATTATTACGAGGAGGAGGATGACAAAGTTGATGAATCGGTCGACTGGGACACTGTCGCCCTTCATTATAACTGCCAAGTATTTCTGGACGAATACTGGTATATCAATGATCAATTCCTCAGATTTGGCGAGGCAACAATCTATGACGCTTCAGATGGAGAAATCCAAAAAATTTATCTTAGCTCGGGATCCATTTATGACGGCAAGGAGTATCCCTTCTTTGTGAAGACGCTGGCCAACCTGTACCCGGACCACTATGGCGTTGATTGGGAACACTATCATAGCAAACACCCCGAGGTTGAAATCAGCGAGGATGAGTGCGAGGCCTGGTTCAAAGAGCAAAAGCAGCCGTGGGATCAGGAGGCGTATTCGGAGACGGAGGAGGTTGAATCCGGAAGCCTTTCCCACCTCATCGGCGAAAACGGCCACGCAGTCATTCCTGAAGGCACGACCGAGATCATAGAAATGGCCTTTGAGGACTGCAAGAATCTTGTCAGTGTAGAGATTCCAGGCAGCGTGAGGGTGATAAACTACGGTGCATTCTATGGCTGCACGGGACTCACTTCCGTGATTATTCCCGAAGGGGTCGAAGAGATTTGGGAATGCGCCTTCAAGGGGTGCACTTCGCATGCCTGCGTAACTCTTCCGGAGAGCCTAAAGAAGGTTAGTTTCGATGCCTTTGAAGGCTGCCCGTGCGAAAATGAGGTGTTTTCGAATCTGCCGGAGGAGAAAATCTTTTAGCGCGTTCCCACTCCTCTCACGAAACTAAATGACAACACTATGGCTATACAATTATTCATAGAACTGATTGACGAAAACGGTCATCTGGAGATTCCCGAAGGCGTGAGGAAAATCCTTCCCAATACGCTTATGAACTGTGAGAATCTCACGAGCGTGGTTATCCCCAGGGGCGTAACCATCGTAGGTGCCTGTTCATTCCTCGGGTGCAAGAACCTCAGGCGCGTCGAGCTCTGGGAGGGATTGCGGACGATCGATGTCGCCGCATTCATGGGCTGCTCGAATCTGGAGAGCATTGTCATCCCGGAGGGAGTACGTATCATCGCTCACGATGCCTTCAGGGACTGCACAGGCCTCACCCGGATTGTATTACCCTCAAGCATGACTGTTATCGGCCAGGGAGCCTTCGAAGGATGTTCGTGTCTTAACGATGATGACCGATCTCTCATCGCCGCAAAGGAATCGGTTCATGACGTTTTGACTATTAACACAACGGCTTGTGTTGTCGGGTCGAAAGAGGCCGTAGTTAAGATTCTCAACCAGGCGTTCCGGCTGTTCGGCCGCGACAAGATTGTCGTGAATGCCGACGCCAGCCTGGAGGATATGAACGAGAAGATTCACGAATCCAACTATCGTATGGAAGGTGATCCGGAACTGGATGAACAGCCGGCCGAATACGGCGCAGAGTTCACGCTCCTGAACTTCCTGGACGACTACCACAGGATGCACAGCCCCTACAAGGACTTTGTCCTGTCTTATATCGACGATGATGAACCTGACGGATCGGAAGACTACAGCGTATACTTGAATGATGTGACGAAAGAAGGTGATGAGTATATCGTTAAAGTCAAGTCCTTCGTGAATGAATGTCAGGACACTTACTGGGACGAAGAATGGTGGGACTGGTGCGAGCGGATGGTCCGCCTTTATGGATGCAAAGTGTTCCTGCACAAGGTTTCAGAAGTATATGAATCTGATATACACGAGGAAGAGACACGGCTTTTCGAGCCGGTCGGCGACTCTGTGAAGCAGACCGCCCTTGACATGTTCCCCTATGAGGAACCTGCTCCGGAGCCCAATGATGAGATTCCATTTTGATGAAAAAGATAGTAATTCTCTCTGGCGCCGGCATCAGTGCCGAAAGCGGGATCTCCACCTTCAGGGACAGCGGAGGCCTCTGGGAGCAGCATGACGTAATGGATGTGGCATCTGTCGCGGGATGGAAGAAAAACCCGGCCCTGGTACTTGAGTTCTATAACCTGCGGCGCTCCCAGCTGGAGAGCGTGGAGCCGAACCGGGCTCACTTTGACATCGCCGCCCTGGAGAAGGACTATGATGTTGTCGTGATAACTCAGAATGTCGACAATCTCCACGAGAAAGCGGGCAGCAGCAAGGTGATCCATCTTCACGGCGAGTTGACAAAGGTCCGTCCAGAGGACAGCTACACAGAAGCTGATGTGTATGATGAATCCAGGGTGAAGGATATCGGCTACTAAGCCAGCGGGATTGGCGACGTGGATGAGCGTGGAGTACAGTACCGGCCTCATATCGTCTTTTTCGGTGAAACTGTCCCGAAGTTAAGTGATGCGCTCCGGGAGCTGGTCGAGGCTGACATTATGATTATCGTTGGGACATCCCTTGTTGTCCAGCCCGCAGCCAGCCTATGGCAGTTCACTCCGGTCGACTGCCCTGTCTATGTAGTCGATCCCGAGGATACTCCCATCGATAGAGAGGAAAGCGTCATCCATATCAAGGACAAGGCTACCACCGGAGTTGCCAGGGCGATAGAGATGTTGAAAAAGGAAAACATTAAACAGAAGAACAGATGAGCTGGTATGACCTTATTGACAAGAACGGTACTGCAGTCATTCCGGATGGCACTGTGGAGATACCTGAAAATGTGTACTCCCACTGTGGTACCCTCAAAAGTGTCATTCTCCCAAGCAGCGTCCGTGTGATTGGACGTCATGCTTTCGACTCGTGCGTGTCCCTTGAGAGTGCAGTCCTTCCCGACGGACTGGTGGAGGTCGGGGATTATGCCTTCCGGCTTTGCCATCGGCTGCACATTTCTCACCTGCCGGACTCCGTGGTGAGGATCGGGGATGGAGCCTTCGATACGTGCAAGCTGCCAGAAGCGCTCACTTTCACAAATGTGGCCGAGGTCGGAGGAATGGCGTTCAATGAGTGCTGGGGTCTCAAGAGTATCTCCATCCCGGCGGAAACGAGAACAATAGGCACTTTTGCCTTCCTCCGTTGCAAAGACCTGGAAAGGATATCCGCAGATCCTGGCAATCCGATCTACAGTGCATCCGGCAACTGCCTTCTTTCTAAGGACGGGAAGTCACTGTTCCAAGGATGCAACACATCGGTCATCCCGGATGGCGTGGAGGAAATTCACATAGGTGCCTTCTCCGGCATGTCCGTGCTGAAGAGCATTTCAATACCCGAAAGCGTAGGCAAGATGGAAAGAGGACCGTTCATGGAATGCTGGGGTCTAGAGAGTATCACCGTGGAGCCCGGCAATGCCAATTATATGTCCTCAGGGAATTGCCTTCTCAGCAAGGATGGTACGGTACTCATCGCAGGATGCAGAAGCTCAGTCATACCTGACAGCGTCAAGGTGATTGCCAAATGTGCATTCTGGGGATGCCAGACTCTTGAAAGGATCAACATCCCTGACAGTGTGACGGAGATTGGTGAGGATGCTTTTCATCATTGCAGGAGCCTCAGGTCCATTACGATTCCCGATTCCGTGACCAGCATAGGGCTTTCGGCCTTCCTGTATTGCACCAACCTGGAAGTGATCAGGATCAATAATCCGGACCTGCTGAAAAGGGCAGCTGTCGGGAATGCCACAATTGTGAGGAATTAAACAAAAAGGTGTAATCATGGAAAAGACAATCATAGGAACCGGAATACTCAATCTGGAGATTATTGTAGTCAGGGAATACCCCAAATTGCCAGCGATGCGGCCGTTTGTGGATAAGGAAGTCCTGCAGGAGGTTGGCGGCACCTGCGGGAATGTAATGTGCATGCTGGCCACAATGGGCTGGAAGGCCCTGCCTGTGGCCTGTCTTGATGACTCGGCCGAGGGGTTGAAGATAACTGAAGACCTCAAGAGTTTCGGCTGCGACTGCACTTATGTAAGCAACAGGGCCGGAGGCGGCACCACGCTGCTTCGCTGCACGCACAAGAAGGATCCCGACGGCCATCACGTGATGAGCGTTAGGGCCGGATCCCCGGGCGGGAGCCGCTTCCCAAAGAGGCACTTCCTGAGGGCCAGGGATGAAGCTCCGGAGTTCCTCTCGGCCCTGAAGAGTACCCCCGCGGTCTTCTTCTTTGACGATCCCGCCGCCGGCAACAGGGCTCTTGCCAGGGGGCTCAGGGAGCGTGGCGCCCTTGTTTACTTCGAGCCATCCAAAGTCGCCACCAATGCCGACCTCGAGGCTGTAGGCCTCAGTGATATCATCAAGTTCTCTGACGAAAACGTTCCGGACGTATCTTTTGCCGACGCGTACCCGGACAAGGTCTTCATCCAGACGACGGGTCCGGATGGCGTCAGAATCAAAGAGAAAGGCGGAGCCTGGTACGTCATTGAAGGCGTGAAGAATAGTTCCGTAGTTGATACGGAAGGTGCCGGAGACACGTTCACGTCGGCCCTTATCAATGCCCTTGCCGACGGAATGGCCATGGCCGATGCAGCACGTGAAGCTATGAGGATGGCTTCCCGAAGCGTAGGCTTCCTTGGCAGCAAAGGGATGTTCAGACAATGAAGAACGCAGTACTGCTTTTTATATATCTTTGTGTTAATAATCTTTATTCACCATGGAACAGTGTATTTGGACTTACCGGGATCCGGCTCCTACCAAAGTATTTGATACGGATGGCATCAGGAGTTATATTGCTAATTATTTCAATGGACCTGCCAAACGCCCATTAATGATTTGGTGTCATAACATTCCTTCGATAGATCAATTGAGACATTATTTGGATGATTACAGGAGAGAAGACGATGCAAGACTGTTCAGACTTGGATATCCCTGCAGAGAGCCCATTAAGGCAGTTCTTGTTGATGGCAGAGTAGAGGAGATTGACCCCCGCACTTCTGAATACCCCAAAAAAGCTTTTTTACCATACTCTTCCTATGGTAAGTTTTTCGGCTTCTATTACTTCGATTCCAGTTTTTCAGACAATCAGTTCGGAGATGGTTTTTCATATGCCCTTGGACTATCCGGCTACTACAGAATGCCCTCGGTATTCCTTGTGAACGACTACGGCGCTTTCGAGGCAAAAGATCAGATCCCCAGGCAGCTTTTCGATCATGTCCGGTACCTTCCTACCGTAAAGGAATTCATTGACGGCGCCAGGCATACGCTCGAAACGAAAAACCTGAGTAAACTCGGGCAGTACGTTTATTCCAATGCCATCGATATCGCTGAAGGTTTTGTCGGAGACGATGACTACGCTTATTATTTTGAAAGGCTGATCAAAGCAGTTTTGAATATACTAAAGGATAAAGCTGGTAGCGAGGGACTTTCCGGGACGTATGAAGACGGTCCGTTGGCTGTTACCAGAGAAATGTGTGTCGGCATAGGTGGGCTTGGCGGGAAACTGCCTGACGGCGATCCCGAATTACCTTTCCTCAAGAAATTCCACTCCGCCCTTCAGGCTTCTAAATTAGCCTGGATGTTCGACTCAAGCATGCCTACTCCAGCGGAGATAGCAGAGTTCGTAGGGAAAAAAGACTAATAACTGTTCGTACACAGATTATATTAGGCCGATGATCCAGGCCGATGGCACTGCTATCCCGGCTGCAGTGCCTATGTAGTCGGCCCTGCTTTAGTCAAAACTGATTGATAATCAATAAAATAAACCCGAAATATGCTTGTTTTATTTGCAGAAAATGCTTATATTGAGGTCAGAAACCTGCAAATAATTGAAGCAAAATGATC
>Ga0256407_10010043_pt1 | contig 13388 bp, 11 predicted proteins | sample RumenRJG_04DNA_FD_193489 | JGI IMG/M metagenome (GOLD analysis project Ga0256407, IMG submission 193489) | Bovine rumen microbial communities from Lethbridge, Alberta, Canada - RJG_04 | ecosystem: Host-associated > Mammals > Digestive system > Stomach > Rumen | place: Canada: Alberta... | reverse complement strand
AGTACGCCTGCCTGTATGCTTGCTCCGATAGCTACGCACTCATCAGGGTTGATGCCCTTGAAAGGTTCCTTGCCTGTGACCTTCTTGACTGCTTCCTGAACAGCAGGGATACGTGTCGAACCACCGACGAGGATGACCTTTGCGAGGTCAGCACTTGTGACGCCTGCGTCCTTCATTGCTTTATGCATCGGCTCGATCGTTCTGTCGACGAGATCCTTGGTCAGCTGCTCGAATCTTGCCCTTGTCACATCCATATCCATATGGAGAGGTCCCTCTGAAGAAACTGTGATGAATGGCAGATTGACCTTGGTAGTCTGAGCGCTTGAGAGCTCTTTCTTAGCCTTTTCTGCTGCTTCCTTGAGTCTCTGAAGAGCCATCTTGTCAGCTCTGAGGTCGATTCCGTGTTCCTTCTGGAAGCTGTCAGCGAGGAAGTTCATCAGTGCGTTATCAAAGTCATCGCCGCCGAGGTGTGTATCACCGTTGGTTGCGAGTACTTCGAATACTCCGTCACCAAGCTCGAGTACAGATACATCGAATGTACCGCCGCCCAGGTCGTATACCAGGATCTTCTGGCTGCCGTTGTCCTTGTCAAGGCCGTAAGCCAGTGAAGCGGCTGTAGGCTCGTTGATGATTCTCTTTACATCGAGGCCGGCGATCTTACCAGCGTCCTTGGTCGCCTGCTTCTGGGCATCTGAGAAGTAAGCCGGTACTGTGATAACAGCCTCTGTGACCTTCTCGCCCAGATAAGCTTCTGCATCTGCCTTGAGCTTTGCCAGGATCATAGCTGAGATGTCCTGCGGTGTGTATGCCTTACCGTCGATATCAACGGTATAAGCCTCACCCATGTGTCTCTTGATGGATGCGATAGTTCTGTCAGGGTTTGTGATGGCCTGTCTCTTGGCAGTCTCGCCTACAAGTCTCTCGCCCTTAGTTGTGAATGCTACAACAGAAGGTGTTGTTCTTGAACCCTCTGCGTTAGTAATAACGGTTGGCTCGCCGCCTTCGAGTACAGCGACGCAGCTGTTGGTTGTTCCGAGATCGATTCCTATTACCTTGCTCATTTTATTTCCTCCGTTTAAAAAATGGTTATTTAACTGATTAATGTTTCCTGTATATTGTCAACGCTTACGGCTTAAGCTCTGCTTAATTGAATGCCGTATCCGCAGTTTACTTTCTCACTACAGCTACCATAGAAGGCCTTATCACCTTGTCATTGAGCTTGTAGCCCTTCTGGAGCACCTTGCTGATCTTTCCGTCATCGTGCTCATCGCTGTCTTCAGTCATGACCGCATTGTGTACATTAGGGTCAAATTCCTCACCCATTGCCGGGATCTCTTTGAGTCCTGCATGCTCGAGTGCTGTCTTGAGCTGAGTGAAAATCAGCTCCATGCCCTTAACGTAGCCCTCCATGTCATCAGACTTTGTATCCAGAGCTCTTTCGAAATTGTCCAGTACCGGAAGCAGCTCACTGATGATCTTCTCATTGGCATAAGCGTGGATGTCAGTCTTTTCTCTTGCTGCCCTGCGCTTAAAGTTCTGGAATTCTGCCATCAGCCTCATGTAGCGTTCCGACTCCTGCTCCTCCGCAGCTTTTGCTTCCGCCTCGGCTTTCGCTTCTGCTTCAGCTTTTGCTGCATCCTCGGACTTAGGTTCTTCTGTTTTTTCAGCCTCAGCCTCACCAGTTTCTTCTGCTTTCTCAGCCGCTTCTTCTGCAGCCTTTTCAGCAGCTTCTTCTGCGTCCTCGAAATGGATGTGCTTTGCTTTTTCTTCAGCCATTACTAATCGTTCCTTTCAGTGTTATCTTCTCCCTCAGTCAGCCTGAACGACTCACTCAGGTTGTTGGTAAGGTATTCCATCAGTGAAGTGACTTCATCGTACTTCATTCTGGTCGGTCCTATGACTCCTATCTTACCGACAAGCTTTCCGTCTACATGATAGGTTGCGGTGATCAGAGTACAGTCCTTCATTTTTGCATTCTCTTCGCCTATTGTGACTACCACTCCGTCTGCTCTCTGGAGCATCTTCTGAGTGAACCAGTCCTTCTGTGCGAAGAGCTGCATGAAATCTCTCGCCCTGTCGATGCTTGAATACTCAGGCAGATTGAAGATATTAGTCATGCCCTCCATATACAGGTTGACATTGAGCATATCTTCAAGTGTCCTGATGAAGCTCGGCATAACAGTCCCCTTGAGTGCTGTCAGTGCAGCATTCATTGCCTCGATATCTGAGCCAACATCCTCGATGATATGGCTCTTGAGAACATCATCGAGTGTACGCCCTTTGTAATTGACCGTCATATTCTTACTCAGAAGATCAAGTGTTTCCTGAGTATATGGTACCTTGAGCCTGAGCGTGGTGTTGGTCACATTGCCGCTCTCACCTACTATCATGAGTATCAGAGTTCTCTCATCTACAGGCAGCAGCCTGATAAATGCTATCGTCTCATCATTGGTCGCAGGTGTAAGTGCAAAACTGGTCAGATGTGTGATCTCGCTCAGCAGCTCTGCAGCATGCCGGATGGTCTGATCGAATTCATCTCTGCTTGCCTGGAGTCTCTCATTGATGAGCCTCTTGTCCTTGGCGCTGAGGTTCTTTTTCTTCATCAGATTGTTTACATACAGTCTGTATGCCTTGTCTGAAGGGACACGGCCTGCCGATGTATGCGGATGAGTCAAGTAACCCATCTCTTCAAGATCTGACATCTCATTTCGTATGGTCGCAGGGCTGACGCCAAGGTCATACTTCTTAGCTATTGACCTCGAACCGACCGGCTCGGCGTTCTCTACATAGTCAGTAATGATCGCCTGCAGTATCTGTAATTGTCTTTCGCTCAGATCCATGGCGTGCCTCCTTTTTTCTTTCTTGTTGTTAGCACTCACTCCATTAGAGTGCTAATCGCTATGCATAATATACTCTTTAATGAGCCCGCTGTCAACTATTATTTTGTACAAAAAAGAACAAGATTTTTTCATAGAAAAAGCACCCCGGGATCTGATCCCGCAGGTGCTCTATATCTGTATCCTATGCTTTTGCTCTATGCTTCTCCCAGAACGGTACCAACAAAATACGGCAGCTGTTTTTTCCACCATGGCCAGTCATGGTTTACATCATAGCCCCAGAAGTCGACCCAGTGAGGGATGCCCTTTTCAGACATGATCTCTTTCATAAGACCTGCATCGCGGCGCATCTCATCTTCCCAGGCTCCCTGTCCTGAACAGATAATGATATTGCTCTGATCATACCAATCCATCCATGGATGGTCTTCCGGCATATTGCGCAGGAAGTCGACAGGAGAATTCGCGTATACAAGGTCATCCATATAATCATGGAAGAACATCCTTGCATCAAATGTTCCGCTGAGCGAGATAAGAGTATCAAAGAGATCCGGGCGGCGGAAGAAGAAGACTCCTGCATGTGTTCCTCCCATGCTGCATCCGGTAACGATGCCCCTGTTTTCGCTGTTTACGAATTTTGGTGCCAGCTCATCAGTAACATAGTGGAACCACTTTTCCTGAAGCTCTATCCTGTACCTCGGATCACCGAACTGATCAGACCATGTCTCGGCATCGATGCTGTCAACACAGACGACCATGAGTTTTCCGGATTCTATCCAAGGACGTACTGTCTCGACCATGCCGAAGCTGGCAAAATCATAAGTGTGTCCGTTCTGAGGTGCGAAAGCGAACATGACCTTTCCGCTCTCTCCGAAAACCGCATATTCCATATCGCGGTCTAAGATCCAACTGTATTCCTTATTATATGTTTCTCTCATCTGTTTTCCCCTTACTCTGCTCTCGCGTGTATAAATTCGTTATATTCCATGACTTCATCCAGTGTATCCAGTACTGCGGTATACATCTGATTACCCATTGCTCCTGAAAGAACGTCCGGCATGCGCTCGCACATCTTCATGCAGCTTCCGTATTTCTCAAGGATCTCTTCGTGGCTGTGTACATATCTGTGCTGATCCCTTCTGGATGCATATGCGCAGAATCTGTCTCCGCCGATGTCAGGGAGACGGCGCTCATTGTATGCCACCATCTCTGCCCATATCTCATATACATCAGTATTATGAGCAAAGTCCATCATATCCGGTGTATAACCACCGGCAGGTCTCATGTTGACCTCAAGACCGACAAAATCTCCGATCTCTCCGAGGTTCTTTCTGGCCTGAGTCAGGCGAAAGAACTCAAAATGAACGAATCTGCTTCTTACTTTGAATGCCTTAAGAGCTGCGCGCCCGTATTCGCGGAGCTGTTCAGGTACATAATCTGTCGTATAATACGCGAGATCATAGCCCTTGTTGACCATATCAGCTATTGATGGCGGGAACCAGTTCGATGATTCAAACAGGATCTCTCCTTCAGCGTTGCAGATAGCGTCATATGAATAGATGTTTCCGTATACGAACTCTTCCATTACATATGGATGCTGCGGCAGATTGTTGTAGAACCACTCCAGATCCTCTTCACTCTCAAGCTTCCATGTGTCGGCAGCGCCTACACCGATATCAGGCTTGACTATAACAGGGAATCCGCCGATCTCTTCAAGGAAAGCCCTTGCAGCGTCGATATCTGTTACCTTGTGGTTGCGTGCTGTCGGTATACCGGCTTCTTTGTAGAAAGGCTTCATTGCTGACTTGCTCTTCCACATTGCCAGTTCATCAGGCTGTACTCCGGTCGTGATGTTGAAGTCCGCACGCAGACGTGCATCCTGCTCGAGCCAGTACTCTGTGTTGGACTCAAGCCAGTCGATCTTACCATGTTTGAATGCGAGAAATGCTACAGCACGATACATCTCGTCATAGTTTTCCATGTTTCCGACTTTATAGTACTCAGTGAGTGAGGCCTTGAGTGCCGGATCGAGATCATCATAAGGGCAGTCTCCTATGCCAAGTACATTGACACCGTTCCTCTTGAGGCGATCGCAGAAATTCCAGTATGTGTGCGGAAAATTCGGTGAAATAAATATAAAATTCATACAGTCCCTCCCTTTGTCTATATAACGACTTTACCCTCGAGCACCGCCAGAAGGCGGTCACCGTACGGACTCTTGCCGTAGCGTGCAGCACTTTCACGGAGCTTATCTCCGTCTATCCATCCGAAGTGATATGCTATCTCCTCCGGAGCTGAGATCGTCATGCCCTGATACTGCTCTATCATGCTGACAAAATCAGTGGCTCTCTGCAGGCTGTCGAACGTGCCTGCATCCATCCATGTATATCCTCTGCCGAGTAGCTGAGCGTGCAGCCTGCCCTCATGCAGATACATATCGTTGAGTGTAGTTATCTCGAGCTCTCCCCGTGCACTCGGCTTGACTTTATCAGCCATGTCGCTGACACCCTCAGGATAGAAATACAGACCTACTATCGCATAGTTGCTCTTTGGATTGGCCGGTTTTTCTTCAACAGAGATAACCTTGACTCCGTGTTTTTCTCCGTCTTCCTTTTCGAACTCCATTATGCCGAAACGGTTAGGATCTTCAACGTAATAACCGAATATAGTGGCTTTCCCGGCTTCAGCATCCCTTGTGGCATCCATGAGCTTGTGATTAAGTCCGTTGCCGTAGAAAATATTGTCCCCAAGCACCATTGCACACGCTTCATCGCCGATGAAATCGCGACCGATCGTAAAAGCCTGAGCCAGGCCTTCCGGCTTTTCCTGTACAGCATATGAAAGCTCCATACCGAACTGCGAGCCGTCCCCCAGCAGCTGGCGGATCCTTGGAGTATCTTCAGGGGTGCTGATGATCAGCACCTCACGTATCATGGCCAGCATAAGTGTCGACAGCGGATAATAGATCATCGGTTTGTCATATACAGGCAGAAGCTGCTTGGATGTGACGATGGTCAGCGGATACAATCTGGTTCCTGCACCGCCTGCAAGTATAATACCTTTCATAGTGATCACCCCCTGGTTTTAGTATTGTTCCCAGCTGAATGTGTATGGAAGGCCGAGCTTGTCGCGTACGGCCGTAAGATCCTTTCTCTCAGAAACATTGATCGGAACGCCTTTGTCTTTTCTGTCGAGCCAGGCGAGGTATTCCTTTTCACCGGCAGTGTAGATCCGATCGTGTCCCGGAGCTTTCTTGGATGCTCTCAGTGCTCTGCAGATATCCCCTGCTGTCTTTCTGAATTCATCGAGTCCGAGGAACGCCTCAGGATCTATCACGAAGAAGAAGTGTCCAAGATGGTACATCTCAGGATTGCCGTCAGCATCTCTTCCTGTAAGAGCCTTCATATATTGTCCGCCTGCAAGGGCTGCCGAAAGTATCTCTACGACTGCTGCATAGCCATATCCCTTGTAGCCCGCCATCTCATCGCCTATGCCACCGAGAGGTGCAAGTGCGGCCGTCCCATTGACAAGTGCTTTGAGAATAGCTTCACTGTCTGTCATTGCAGATCCGTCCTGCGAGATGACCTGCCCTGCAGGAGTATCCTTGCCCTGGCGCGCATAGAATTCTATCTTGCCTCTCTGCACTACTGATGTCGCACAGTCTATGCAGAACGGGAACTCTTCGTCTGTAGGAAGTCCGAAGACAAGCGGGTTGGTTCCCATCATGTTTTCTACTCCGAATGTCGGAGCGATCGATGGCCTTGCATTGGTTCCGGTCACCCCGATCAGGCCATGCTTATTAGCCATGCCTGTCCAGTATCCTGCAATGCCGTAATGAGTAGAATTGCGGATGGCACCTCCGGCCATTCCGTATTTTTTTGCCTTATCTATGAGTTTCTCCATCATGCGGTAGCTCGCGACCATTCCCATTCCGTCGTGAGCATCCATGACCAGAGTCGTCGGAGTCTCTTTAAGTATCTCTATATTGGTAACCGGCAGCAGTGTGCCGTTTTCGAATCTGTCGATATATATCGGCTTGAAGCGGTTGCAGCCGTGGCTGTCTATACCCCTGCGGTCTGCTTCGACCAGAACATCGGCACAGATTTCAGCCTCCTCACGCGGAACGCCGTAACCGACGAATGCATCTGTCATGAAAGAAGTAAGTGTTTCCCAGTCGATATATACTATCTTGTCATTATCCTGCATTTTATTTACCTTTCATATTGTCAGGCAGATCTTGCAAGTGCCTTGTCCAGTCTGTTCTGCCGTACGTTGACTATTATGAGCACTACCAGTGCCGTTACGAATATTATAGTAGACAATGCAAAAAGACTTGGCCGGATACCTATCTTGACCTCACTGTATATGAGTGTCGATATGGTATTGATCCCTGCGCCTCTTGTGAAGTAAGTGATGATAAAGTCATCTACAGACATCGTGAAGCTCAGAAGAAATCCTGACATAATGCCCGGCTTGAGTTCAGGCATAACGATCTTGCGGAAAGCGTATTTTTCCGAAGCCCCGAGATCAAGAGCTGCTTCAAAGAGCCTGTCAGTATTCTTGTTGAGTCTCGGCTTTACAGAGAGTATCACATATGGGATGCAGAATGTAGTATGCGCAAAAAGTATGGACATGTACCCTCTCGGCCAGCTGACCATAAGGAAGAAAAGCATGAGCGCTATACCGGTAACAATATCTGCATTGAGCATCGGTATATTGTTGAAGGCCATCAGCACGTTTTCTTGTCTAGGCTTCATAGCTGCCATGCCAAGTACTGCCATGGTGCCGACCACGGTAGCTATAAGTGCCGCCAGAATCGCTATAGAGAACGTGTTGACTATAGCACCCATCATGAGTCTGCTCTGGAAGAGCTCCTGATACCAGTGAAGGCTGAATCCCGTCCATACCGACATTGACTTGGCATCGTTGAAAGAGAGCACAATAAGAGTCAGTATCGGAAGATACAGAAACAGCATGATTATTAATACATATATACGTCCTATTGTTTTTTTCATCAGATCAGATTCTGTCCGCCAGTCTTATCGAATTTCTGCAGCAGCAGCATACTTGCTATTATGAATACCATCATTACCAGAGACAGTCCCGATCCCAGATACCAGTTGGAATTGACTGTGAACTCCTGCTCGATGATGTTTCCTATAAGATTTATCTTGCCTCCGCCGAGCATGTTTGAGATAACGAATGTTGTAAGAGCCGGTATGAATACCATTGTGATACCGCTGACAATGCCGGGCACAGTCAGAGGGATTATTACCTTGGTATATGTCATAGTCTTGCTGGCGCCCAGGTCATAAGCCGCCTCTATCAGGTGCTTATCTATCTTGGATACTGTATTGTATATCGGAAGTATCATGAATGGCAGAAAGTCATACACCATACCCAGCACTATAGCTCCCGGAGTGTTCATCATTTCCTGCCTTGGCAGCCCGACCGCAGCAAGAAGTCCGTTTATTACTCCCTGCCTTTCGAGCAATACCTGCCATGCCATCGTCCTGAGCAGGAAATTCATCCACATCGGCAGTATTATGACAAATATCAGGAATCCCTGTTTACCCCACTTGCTCTCTCTGAGAATCATCGCCATAGGAAAAGCAAGCAGCAGGCATATAGCCGTACTGATCAGTGCAAGGAGCAGCGACAAGCCCAGAGCCTGCATATGCTCATGCTGGAACATGGCCAGAATATTGTTGAACGTAAAGCTACCCTCACGCGTTGTGAAGCCATAGTAGGCAATCGAAGCGAGAGGTATGATCGTACCGGCTATGATCCATATGATAAAAGGTGTCGCAAAACGTTTCTTCGCTACCATTTCTCTCCTTAGATGTCAAGCTCGATAGCTGACTCAGCTTCGTTCTTAGGTTTATGCATTATCTGGATATTCTCCGGATCAACTTTCATGCCGATCTTTTCACCGACATCATGCTGATCGTAGTTCTGCAGGAGCCACTCTATCTTGCCGTTTTCGCTCTGCACGAGCATCTCGTAATGGACTCCGATGAACAGCTTGGATATGATAGTGCCGTTCCACTGACCCTGACCGTAAGGCACTATATCGATATCTTCAGGTCTTATGACCACGTCGACCATGCGCTTTGGCGGGAATCCCTGCTCTGTACCGTCGATACAAGGGTAATCCACACCGTCGATCCTTACGACTCTTTCTGCTGTCATCTGCCCGTCCAGAATATTGCTGTCACCGATAAAGTCTGCAACGAATGCGTTTACAGGTTCATCGTAGATCTCTTCCGGTGTACCCTGCTGCTGGATATAGCCGTTATTCATGACCACGACCTTATCCGACATAGTCAGTGCTTCCTCCTGGTCGTGTGTTATATACAGGAAAGTGATGCCGAGCTCTTTTTTGAGTCTGACGAGTTCATACTGCATCTCCTGTCTCAGCTTGAGGTCGAGTGCTCCGAGCGGCTCGTCGAGAAGCAGCACTCTCGGTTCATTTACGATAGCCCTTGCCATCGCTATCCTCTGCTGCTGTCCGCCTGACATCTGATCGATGCTTCTATTCTGGAAGCCATCCAGATTGACGAGCTTAAGAGCGTATTTTATCTTATCCTTGATATACTGCTCAGACTTGTGTTTTACTCTCATGCCAAAAGCAATATTCTCTCCGACCGTCATATGAGGAAAGAGAGCATAATTCTGGAAAACCGTATTGAGGTGTCTCTGGTTGGCCGGAAGATCTGTAATATCCTTTCCGTCAAACCATACTCTGCCCTCGTCGGGCTTCTCAAAGCCGCCGATTATCCTGAGTGTCGTTGTCTTGCCGCAGCCCGAAGGTCCGAGCAGAGTTACGAACTCATTCTCGGCAACACTAAGGTCGATGCCGTTAAGCACCATAGTATCATCAAAACTCTTGACTATATGTTCAAGCCTGATCAGTTCGCTCAATAAAGTGCCCTCCCTGTTACCCTGATATTGTATTACTCGGCTTTGAGCCCGAGATCATCGAGAACACTGAGGATGGATTCCATCTGTGTTCCTTCGTTGAATTCTATCTTACCTGCATCTGCTTCCTGTGAGAGAACAGGATCTATCGGCAGTGTCTCAAGGAGTCTGATGCCGTTTGCTGCACAGACCGCCTCAGCCTGGCTAGGTCCGAACATCTCGATCTTGCGGCCGCAGTCAGGGCATGTGATATAGCTCATGTTTTCTACGAGTCCGAGGACAGGTATGTTCATGAGGCCGGCCATTTTCACTGCTTTGGTAACGATCATGCTTACCAGGTCCTGAGGTGAAGTCACGACGATTATGCCGTCGATAGGAAGCGACTGGAATACTGTAAGAGGTACATCTCCGGTCCCCGGAGGCATATCTATGAAGAGCACATCCAGGTCTCCCCAGCATACATCAGTCCAGAACTGCTCTACTACTCCGCCGATGACAGGTCCTCTCCATACGACAGGGTCTGTCTCATTCTCTACAAGCAGATTGATGGACATGAGGCTGATCTCAGTAGGAGTAACTGCAGGCATGATACCGAATTCCGAACCGAACGCTTTCTCGTGAATACCGAACATTTTAGGGATGGACGGACCGGTTATATCCGCATCCATAATACCTGTTTTGAAACCGTTCCTGGTTGCAGCCAGAGCGCTGAGTGCGGTTACCATTGATTTTCCTACACCGCCCTTGCCGCTTACGATACCGATGACCTTCTTGACTGAGCTGTGCTCGTTGAGCTGAGCTTTCTGGATACCGCCCGTTCTGGATGCGCAATCAGCTCCGCAGGTGCTGCAGTCATGTGTACAGTTTTCATCAGGAGCACTACCCTGATCGTCAGCCTGATGCATCATAGGCATGATTTCTTTATTCTTAAGCATTTTCATTCCTCACTTTTTATGATTTTCGGCCGGTCTCTTCATCAATGTACGACAAAAAGAGGCTCTTCCGCCGTCAAAAATAGATTATATAATGTTCCGCCGGATAAATCTATGATTTACAGTAAATAATACATCTGTGACACTAAAAGAGCCTGATATGCATCAGCACATCAGGCCTTTTTCAGGTTGTATCACTCCAATATTCGGATTTCTTTGATTATGAATTCATTGCCGGATGCCAGATACCTGTCGCTGCTGTCACATACAGGGCATCGGCCTTCATTCTCATCAAGAGCGAATTCAGTGCCGCACTCGTTGCAGTGACCGATCGCAGGTATGCGGTTTATTATAAGCTCGGTCCCGCGGAGAAAGTCGTATTCATCCGAGAGGACCGACCAGCCGTCCAGAAGAAATTCCGGGACAACGGTCGTGACCTCTCCGACCTCGAGCACTACGGCGTCAACATGATCGATGTTGTTTTCACGTACGACCTCTCCGACCTGCCGGGTTACTCCGATCAAAAGTGTCAGTTCATGCATATTACTTCTTGACCTTCTTCAGCGCTATTCTCTGCTCGCGCTCCATGCGGTAGTTCTCAACGAATTTCTTGCGGAAGCGCACTGAATGAATAGGCTCGTTGAATTTCCTTATAAGATGTATTGCGTCGAACTTACATCTTGTTGTACATACTCCGCACCCGATACATCTGTTCTGATCAACGATGGTAGCACCGCATCCGAGACAGCGTGAAGTTTCCTTTTTGAGCTGCTCTTCAGTGAACGTCAGGCTGTCATCATGCCTGCTGTGGGATTTGGATGCATTCCTGCCGGGCACCTGTCTTGAGATGTTGTCATAGCTTACATTGTCAAAATCTATATTGCTCTTGTCGAGAGCCGTATAATCGCGGCGGTCTCTTGCAAGAGATACGCTGTGGCCCTCCCATACAGCACGGTTGATCGAGATGGCGCCCTGCTTTCCTGCAGCAATGGCATCGATGCAGAACTTCTGCCCGGTATAAATGTCTCCGCCCGCGAAGATATCATACTCTGCAGTCTGATATGTCAGAGGGTCGGCTACGACCAGTCCCCTCTTATCCACTTCGACCTTGGTGCCTTCGAGCAATGTTCCCCAGTCAGGTCTCTGGCCGATGCAGTAGAGAACAGTATCACACTTGGCTTCCTCCGTGATGCTGTCATCAAACTCAGGATCGAATCTTCCCTCTTCATTTTTGACCGAGACACATTTTCGGAACTTGATGCCCTTGCACTTGCCTGATTTCTTAACTATCTCTGTCTGGCCCCATCCGGCATGGATGGTAACTCCGTCTTCGCTGCAATATGCCTGATCTTCTTCACCCATCGGCATGTCGTCATATTCCTCCAGGCAGTACAGATCCACACTGTCAGCACCGTATCTGAGTGCAGTACGGGCTACGTCAGCACCGATGCTGCCGCCGCCGATAACTACGACTTTGCCTTTGAGGGCGACATCATTGCCGCGATTGATGCTCTTGAGGAACTCAACGCCCGGGATGATACCGTCTGCATCATCTCCAGGGATGTCGAGCTTGCCGCAGTTCTGGAGGCCGATACCGAGGTAGAAGGCTTCATATCCCTGCTCACGCAGCTGAGGTATGGTCACATCTTTTCCGACTTCAACGCCGCATCTGAACTTGACACCCAGTGTCCTGAGTACATCGATCTCAGCTTCTACTACATCTTTTTCGAGCCTGAAGGCAGGAATTCCATTAGTCAGCATTCCGCCCGGTCGCATTTCTTTTTCAAATACAGTGACCTTGTATCCTCCCGCAGCAAGGAAATATGCACAGGAGAGTCCTGCCGGGCCGGAACCGATTACAGCGATCTTCTTGTCGTGATCCCACAGCTTCTTAGGGACGAATCTCTGTGCTGCATCCAGCTCCTTATCAGCGATGAATCTCTTGATCTCGTCTATAGCAATAGGCTGATCTATCTCGCCTCTTGTGCACTCATTCTCACAGTTATGCGGGCAGATGCGGCCGCAGACTGCAGGAAATGGGTTTTCTTTCTTGATCAGTTCGAGAGCATCCATATACTTGCCCTGTGCAGCGAGCTTGATGTAGCCCTGGATAGCAATATGGGCAGGACATGTGGTCTTGCAAGGTGAAGTTCCGGTCTCAACGACGTTCTTTCTGTGGTCGCGGTAATCCGGATCGAATCTTTCCGGGCCCCATTCGATATCGTCCGGGAGCTCGGTCGGCACATGAACGATAGGTGTCTTGGAGCAGATTTTCTGTCCCAGACGGAGTGCATTGTTGGCACAGACTTCCACGCACTGTCCGCAGGCTACGCACTTTTCGGTATCGATCTCAGAGACAAAGTTGCTGCGGACCATATTAGGAGCACCTATGTATGTAGCACCTCCTATGGCCATACAGCTCTGAGGCTGGCAGTTGCAGACGGCAAAAGTGATGCCGCTCTCGAGTGTGGTTATCTGATGCACACATCCGAGATCCTCGCATCTCTTAAGGTGCGCATATGCTTCTTCCTTAGTGACCTTCTTGCCGCGGCCATGACGGATCATGGACTCAGCGAGAAGTCCCATGTACAGGCACATTCCGTCTTCGAGGTCTCCGGTACCTTCGCCCATGATACGGCGTACCGCACGGCACTGGCATGGAACCAGGCAGAACGCCTGACCTATCGTTGTTTCGATAAGT
>Ga0256407_10010042_pt1 | contig 13389 bp, 8 predicted proteins | sample RumenRJG_04DNA_FD_193489 | JGI IMG/M metagenome (GOLD analysis project Ga0256407, IMG submission 193489) | Bovine rumen microbial communities from Lethbridge, Alberta, Canada - RJG_04 | ecosystem: Host-associated > Mammals > Digestive system > Stomach > Rumen | place: Canada: Alberta | collected... | reverse complement strand
ATTCCTGTATTAACCCCCCCTCTCTAACTCCCCCTGTATGGGGAGAATAACCTGAATGAAATAAATCGGAATAAATATAAAAATTAACTGCCCATGACCCTGTTTAGCAGTTCCCTCCCCAAAGAGGGGGAGGGGTAGGGAGAGGGTCTCTATTTTGTTATGAAAGAAAAGAAATTTATTACCTGTGACGGTAACGAGGCTGCTGCTCACGTGAGCTATATGTTCTCTGAGGTAGCTGCTATCTATCCCATCACTCCCTCTTCGCCAATGGCGGAGCATGTTGACGAGTGGGCTGCCCGCGGTCGTAAGAACCTGTGGGGGCAGAACGTCAGTGTTCAGGAAATGCAGTCAGAGGCTGGTGCTGCCGGTGCCGTTCACGGCTCGCTTCAGGCTGGTGCTCTCACAACCACATTCACAGCATCTCAGGGCTTGCTCCTGATGATTCCTAACATGTACAAGATTGCCGGTGAACTGATTCCTTGTGTATTCGATGTTTCTGCACGTACCCTGGCTTCTCACTCTCTCTGTATCTTCGGTGACCATCAGGATGTGATGGCATGCCGCCAGACAGGCTTCGCTATGTTCTGTTCTGGTTCTGTACAAGAGGTGATGGACCTGACAGCTGTTCCTCATCTGGCTTCTCTGGAGACCTGCGTACCTTTCGTTAATTTCTTCGACGGTTTCCGTACCTCTCACGAGTATCACAAGATTGAGATAATGGATCAGGAGGATATCCGTCCTCTCGTAAAGGATGAGTTCGTTAAGCGTTTCCGTGATCGTGCTATGTCACCTGAGCGTCCTATCACTCGTGGTACAGCCGAGAACCCCGAAACGTTCTTTACACACCGTGAGGCTTGCAACACCTACTACGACAGCGTTCCTGAAGTAGTTGAGAAATACCTGAGTGAGATTTCTAAGATTACTGGTCGTGAGTATCATCTCTTCTCTTATTACGGAGCTAAGGATGCCGACCGCATGATTATCCTCATGGGTTCTGCTACCGATGCAGCTCGCGAGGCTATCGACTATCTGAACGCTAACGGTCAGAAGGTTGGTATGATCTCAGTTCACCTCTATCGTCCATTCTCAGTTAAGCACCTGCTCGCTTCAGTTCCTAAGACTGTTAAGCGTATTGCTGTGCTCGACCGTACCAAGGAGCCCGGAGCAAACGGTGAGCCTCTGTACCTCGACGTGAAGGATGCTTACTACGACGTCGAGAACAAGCCTCTCATCGTTGGTGGTCGCTACGGACTCGGTAGTCGCGACACCACTCCCGCACAGATTATCAGCGTGTTCAACAATCTGGCTATGCCTGAGCCCAAGAACCACTTTACTGTCGGTATAGTCGATGATGTTACCTTTACTTCTCTGCCTGCCGTTGAGGAGATTGCCCTCGGTGGTGCCGGCATGTACCAAGCCAAGTTCTATGGTCTGGGTGCCGACGGTACAGTAGGTGCTAACAAGAACTCAGTAAAGATTATCGGTGACAACACCAATAAATACTGTCAGGCTTACTTCTCTTACGACTCTAAGAAGTCGGGCGGTTTCACTTGCTCTCACCTGCGTTTCGGTGATACACCTATCCGCTCTACCTATCTGGTAACTACGCCTAATTTCGTGGCTTGCCATGTTCAGGCTTACCTGCACATGTACGACGTAACTCGTGGTCTGCAGAAGAACGGTACTTTCCTGCTGAACACTATCTTCGATGATGCTGAGTTGGAGAAGTTCATGCCTAACAAGGTGAAGCGCTATTTCGCACAGAATAATATTACGGTTTATACCATCAACGCTACCAAGATTGCACAGGAAATAGGTCTGGGTAACCGCACCAATACTATTTTGCAGAGTGCTTTCTTCCGTATCACCGAGGTAATCCCCGTTGAGTTGGCTGTTGAGAAGATGAAGGCAGCTGCCTTGAAATCTTACGGAGCTAAGGGTCAGGACGTTGTTGATAAGAACTATGCAGCTATCGACCGCGGTGGTGAGTACAAGAAGTTTGAAGTGAAGGCCGAGTGGGCTAACTTGGCAGACGATGCCGAGAAGCAGGACGATGCACCCGCATTCGTTAAGGAGTTGGTTCGTCCTATCAACGCTCAGGCCGGTGACTTGCTGAAAGTTTCAGACTTTGTAAAGCACAACACCGTTGACGGTTCTTGGAATGTTGGTACAGCCGCTTACGAGAAACGCGGTGTTGAGGCTTTCGTTCCCGCTTGGAACAAAGAGAATTGTATCCAGTGTAACCAGTGTGCTTACATCTGTCCTCATGCAGCTATCCGTCCGTTCGTTCTGACCGACGACGAGATGAAGGGTTTCGACGGTCTGGATACCATCGAGATGAAGGCTCCTGCCGCTATGAAGGGCATGCACTTCGTCATCGAGCCTTCTGTGCTCGACTGTCTGGGGTGCGGTAACTGTGCAGATATCTGCCCAGGTAATCCAAAGTTGGGCAAGGCCCTCACGATGGTTCCTTTCAACCCCGATGCAGCCGATATGAAGAAGATGGCTGCCGACTGGGACAAACTGGTGAAGGTTCCCTCTAAGCAGCACCTCGTTGACATCAAGCAGAGTGTTAAGAACAGTCAGTTCGCACAGCCTCTGTTTGAGTTCTCCGGTGCTTGCTCTGGTTGCGGTGAGACTCCTTATGTTAAGCTGCTCTCTCAACTGTTCGGTGATCGTCAGATGATTGCCAACGCTACCGGTTGTTCTTCAATCTATTCTGCTTCTATTCCTTCTACACCTTATACCAAGAACGAGAAGGGTCAGGGTCCTGTATTCAACAATTCTTTGTTCGAGGACTTCTGCGAGTTCGGTCTGGGTATGGCTTTGGGTAACAAGAAGATGAAGGAGCGTGTAGCTAAGCTGCTCACAGAAGCTTCAGAAGGTGCTCCTGCTGAGTTCAAGGCACTTGCCGAAGAGTGGATTGCCAATAAGGAAGATGCTGACAAGACCAAGGAGATTGCTCCGAAGTTGCGCGAGGCTATCGCTGCCGGTGCTGCTGCTGGTTGTGAGTTCTGCAAGGAACTGAAGACGCTCGACCACTATCTGGTTAAGCGCAGCCAGTGGATTATCGGTGGTGACGGTGCTTCTTACGATATTGGTTATGGTGGTCTTGACCACGTCATCGCTTCTGGCGAAGATGTTAATATCCTCGTGCTCGATACTGAGGTTTACTCTAACACCGGTGGTCAGGCTTCTAAGGCTACACCTCTTGGTGCTATCGCTCAGTTCGCTGCTCAGGGTAAGCGCATTCGCAAGAAGGATCTGGGTATGATTGCCACCACTTACGGCTATGTATATGTCGCTCAGATTGCTATGGGTGCTGACCACGCTCAGACCCTGAAGGCTATCCGCGAGGCTGAGGCTTGGCACGGACCTTCTATCGTCATCGCTTACGCTCCCTGTATCAACCACGGTCTGAAGGCCAAGGGCGGTATGGGTAAGAGCCAGGCTGAGGAGAAGAAGGCTGTCGAGTGCGGCTACTGGCACCTGTGGCGTTTCAACCCTGCTCTGGTAGAGGAAGGCAAGAATCCGTTCAGCCTCGACTCTAAGGAGCCTAACTGGGAGAACTTCCACGACTTCCTGATGGGTGAGGTTCGTTACCTGTCAGTGAAGAAGGCTTATCCCGACGAGGCAGAGGAACTCTTTGCTGAGGCCCAGCGCATGGCCCAGCTCCGCTATAAGAGCTACGTTCGCAAGACACAGGAAGACTGGAGTCTGTAATATAACACGACAAAAGAGAAGGGGGGGGTGCTTTGGCACCCCCCCCTTCTCTTTTGTGCTAACGTGGAAATGAATGTTGTGTTTAAAGTTGGGTGGTAAAAAAAATATAGTTATGAGGATGTTTTTTCTTTATTAAGAGGTAGAAAAAAGAGGATTTATTTGGCAGAAGTTTATTATTTTCCTAAATTTGCGGCACCAATGGTAATTTAACATTATTTTTAATTAACATGTCTTTACTTATTGTCTTTAAATTGTTGGGCTCTCTGGCGCTGCTCATGTTCGGTATGAAATCCATGAGCGAGGCTTTACAGAAGTTGGCGGGCCCACAGTTGCGTCATGTTCTTGGTGCAATGACTACAAACCGTTTTACAGGTGTTCTTACAGGTATGCTGGTTACGGTTTCCGTACAGTCCTCCACAGCCACCACCGTTATGACGGTATCATTCGTAAACGCGGGTTTGCTGACACTGGCACAGGCCATATCCGTTATTATGGGTGCCAATATCGGTACGACACTGACAGCATGGATTATGGCCATAGGTACCGCAGGAGGCGGTGAAGCCACAACATTCGACATAGGTTTCGTATCCTACATAGGCTTCTTCATCGGTATCATCCTTATATACATGAAGAAACACCGCTATATCGGTGATTTCCTTTTCGGATTGGGACTCTTACTTCTAGGACTGACTACGTTGAAGGCTACAGGTACATCAATGGATATGGGCAACAATCCATCGGTAACCAACTTCTTTATGTCGTTCGATCCGAATTCATTCTCTACCACCATCATTTTCCTGCTATTAGGTGGTGTTCTCACTTTCTGTGTACAGTCATCAGCAGCTGTAATGGCTCTTACCATGCTACTTTGTTCCACAGGCGCAATGCCAATTTATCAGGGTATTGCTTTGGTGATGGGCGAGAATATCGGTACCACCATCACCTCAAACCTGGCTGCACTATCTGCTAATACACCTGCCCGCCGTGCTGCTCTTTCACACATGTTCTTCAATTTCTTCGGTGTGTTCTGGATTCTCTTTGTATTCCGTTCATTTGTCGATGCCGTATGTGGATTCGTTGGCTACGACGTGGAAATGACCAAGGAAACGGCAGGAGCTGCAGCTTTCATGGCCAATGCAAGTAAGTTGAACTTCGTCCTTGCAGCCTTCCACACATGTTTCAATGTAGCTAATACGCTTATCCTCATCTGGTTCATCCCTCAAATTGAGAAACTGGTATGCTGGATTATCAAGCCTAAGACTATCGACGAAGAAGAGGACTTCCGCTTGCATTTTATCACTTCTGGTATCATGAAGACTCCCGAGCTCTCTGTGCTTGAGGCCCAGAAAGAGATACAGGCATTCGCAGGCCGTATGCAACGCATGTTTACAATGGTACAAGAATTGCTGACACTGTCGTCAACTTCCGGTGGCAAGAAAAAGAGCAATCAGGAAACAGAGTTTAACACATTGTTCTCTCGTATCGAAAAATACGAGAGCATTTCCGATAACCTGGAACTGGAGATTGCCAATTATCTGGATCAAGTAAGCGATGCACACCTCTCGGATGACACGAAAGCCAAGATACGTGGCATGCTGCGTGAGATTTCCGAACTGGAGAGTATCGGCGACAGTTGCTATAACATGGCCCGTGCAATCAGACGCAAGTACCAAGGGAAGGAAGACCACTTCAACGAGGAGCAGTATAACCACCTGCATCAGATGATGGGGCTTACCGACCAGTCGCTGACACAAATGAACCAGCTGATAAGCGGACGAAAGGACTATTTCGACGTAAACCGTTGTTATAACATCGAGAATGAGATAAACAACTTCCGCGACCAACTGAAATCACAAAATATCATTGATGTCAACAACCACAAATACACCTATGCCGTTGGCACCATATACATGGACCTCATCAATTCTTGCGAAAAGTTGGGAGATTATGTGGTTAATGTTGTGGAGGCCCGTACAGGTACCAGGATGCGTGGTTGATTTTCTTTAGGAACTTATGAAAAAAACTCTATTTTTAGTCTTTCTGCTCACAACGGGATTTGCAAATGCCCGTACGGAGCGAGTGATAATTCAAGGCGACCACGGGGCACTGGTTGCTGATTTGCAGACACCTGACGTGATGCCAAAGAAATGCCCCATAGTTATGTTTTGCCATGGCTTTACAGGCAACAGAAACGGAGGTTTGGAACGAGGAATAGCCCAAGAGTTGGAAGCAAAAGGTATTGCCAGCATACGTTTCGACTTTAACGGTCATGGCGAAAGTGAAGGCGATTTCGTGCAGATGACTGTCCCCAACGAGATAGAGGATGCCCGCCACGTGTACAATTGGCTGAAAGCCGACGGCCGGTTTGGGAAAATCGGTATAGCCGGACATTCACAAGGCGGTGTGGTCACTTCTATGTTAGCAGGTCAGTTAGGAAAGAAAGCTTTTAAGGGCGGCGTGGTTTTATTAGCTCCCGCTGGTGTGATACGTGATGATGCTATTCGTGGGACATTAGCCGGACAACCTGTCGGCCAAGGCGATCCGCTTGATCCACCCGAGTACGTAGAGGTTTGGGGAGGACATCATTTGGGACGTGACTACATCAAGAGTGCTTTCTGGCTTCCCATCTACGAGACAGCAGCCGGCTACAAAGGGCCTGCTTGCATCATACATGGCACAGCCGACCGAACCGTTCCCTATACCTATGGCCTTCGTTTCCATCAGCTATGGAAAAAGAGCGAGTGGCATCTGCTTGACCGCTACGACCATGGTTTAGGCCCGCATCCCGAAGAGGCAGTGAAACTAGCTGTTTCGTTCTTTATGAAACAACTGAAATAAGTCAAAGTGCCGGTAAAGTTACGGGAAAAAGAGGACTGTCCGTATGGTCCTCATAAATCTTCTTAATTAGCTTGCGCACAAGGGCAGGTCGTTCTTGTGACAGGTCGTGGTCTTCATGCGGATCTTTGCGCAGATTATATAATGCCGCTTTACCACGATGGACTACCAGTTTCCAATCACCTTGCCTAATGCCTAACATATCCGTCTCATGAAACTCCCAATAGAGATGGTCATGCTTACGTTGACGGCCTTTTCCCTTTAGGGTAGGAAGAATGCTAAGGCCATCGGTTGAAAGTTGAGAGTTATTTATTCCTGCTATATCGCAGAAGGTGGGAAGGAGGTCGTAGAAGGCAAAGGGGAGATCACTCTCAGTTCCTGCTTTCACCCATCCGGGCCAACGTACAATAAAGGGGATACGTATGCCACCTTCATGAGTACTGCGTTTAAGGCCCCGGAATTTCCCGTCGTGATTAAAATACTCAGGGTCTGCCCCACCCTCCTCGTGCGGGCCGTTATCGCTGGTAAAGATAAGCACCGTATTGTCTTCTAAGCCTTGTTCCTCCAACACCTGCATAATCTCACCTACCTGAGCATCTAGCCTTGTTATCATAGCAGCAAACTGGGCATGTGCTTCTGGTGTGGGATTGTAGCGCGACGGATTGTCACCTTTGTATTCACGCTCCGGAAGAAGTTTCCCGCGGAAAGATTGCAACAAGGAATCATCTGGCTGGTGTAGCTCGGCATGTGGCAAAGTATAAGTAAAAATGCCGAAGAAGGGTTCTTCCTTCTTCTGATTACGCAGCCATGCCAGAGCTCTCTCGTGAATAAGTTGAGAACTGTACTGCTGACGATTGTTATAATCTGCCCCAAACATAGCATGTCGGATATTCTGCTCCAACACCTCACGCACTACACAGGTGTCACCCATAGACCGACTGTACCGGTTCAGAAAATTAGGGAAATAGAGGTGCGCCTGAAACTGGCAGATATAACCAAAGAACTCATCCACTCCACGTTTGTCAGGTGTAGATACACTGCCCTCATAACCGCCAGCCCACTTACCGAACATACCCGTATGGTAACCTGCAGCCTTCAGGATTTCCGGAAGGATGGGCACAGAAGGGTCGTAAGGTTCCTGGCCTACAACAGCATAGTCCTCGCAGATTCCATATTGTACTCGTGCAGAACCTCTCCAATATTCCTTATTTCCTCTTACATGCGTATGGCCAGAATGTTGTCCGGTCATAAAACAGGCACGCGAAGGAGCCGAAACGGGACTGCCGGCATAGGCCGATGTCATACGCATACCCTGTGAAGCCAGACGGTCTATGTTTGGCGTTCGGAAGTGCCGCTGACCATAGCACGACAGGTCGCCATACCCCAAATCATCACACATTATATATATAATGTTGGGGCAACCCTCTTTTGGCTGTGCCATAACAGGAACAGCTAAAAGGGGGAACAGGAAAGTCAAAGGTTTAGAAATAGAATCCAAAACCTATCTTGAGGCCCACTCTTGTACCGTCCGAGAATTTGTTCAGACAGGGCTCAAAGTAAATAGCTGGTTCGATACTGACAAAATGGTTCAGGTAGTAGCAATAGCCAACCTCGATGGGTAACTGAAGATAATCGGCATCTACAGCTGCATGCTTATACTTCAGACCAGCACCCAGAAAAATACCGTTAGACTGAAAATAGTAACGAGCGCCGGCACCCACAGAAACAGCATTGATATCGTTTAGAGGAGCAGGCTGCCACTGGTGATTGTATTCTAATGCTCCTGTTACCATCCAAGAATCAGCAAAGAAATATCCGCCCACGCCCTGAAGTCCAAGGCCAAACTTCTCACCACTACTGTACGAGAGGTTCAGACCCGTAAGAGAAGCACCTACATACTTTGTTCCTTTCTCGAACTGAGCATAAGACCCCATGGAGACTAAAGCAAACAACAGAAGTAAAAAAATCTTTTTCATAACTATTCTAAGACCTCTTTTAACCCTATCGAAAGAGAACTGCTTTAAGGTCTGCGGCAGTTTAAGTTAATTTATTTCTTGTATTCCTTTTATTCCAAATGCAGAAGAGTACAGTGAAGCACGTCATCGTCACAAGACCTGCAATTATACCCCACAGCCAGGGCAAGCTAAATCCCTCAGGAGCGATGATAAAATATGAGGTACATACCACCGTCATAAACATAGCAGGCAGCAGGCAGATAAAATAGAATTTACGCTTACGGGCCAGCCAAACCGTTGCGGCCCAAAGTGTGATACAAGCCAATGTCTGGTTGAACCAGGCAAAGTAACGCCACAGAACATTAAAATCTATAAACATGAGGGCTGTGGCAATAGCAAAGAGGGGTATGCAGAGTACTAACCTCGACAAAACACTCTTCTGGCCCATGTGCAGGAAATCCGCAGCTATCAGTCGGGCACTACGAAAGGCCGTGTCGCCACTTGTTATAGGTGCTGCCACCACGCCAAGAATGGCAAGTACGGCACCGATAGTTCCCATCCAACTGGTACTTACCTTATTTACTACAATGGCAGGGTTACCTAAAGATGCCAGTTTCTCGTAAGCCGTAGCACCAGCATCACCTGGCAGCGTACTGGCAAACTTAATGGTAGCCGCAGCCCAAATAAGAGCTACAACGCCCTCGGTAATCATAGAGCCATAGAAAACAGGCCTGCCGTACTTCTCGTTGGTCAGACAACGGGACATCAGCGGACTCTGCGTACCGTGGAAACCACTGATAGCTCCACAGGCAATAGTAATGCACAGCATAGGAAAGATAGGCAACCCCTTAGGATGGTGGCTTGTAAAGAGCTGGTCGGTCAACTCGGGCATCCATCCGTCTGCCGTATAGATGTTCCATCCTATGCCGATGGCCATTACCAACAGGGCTATTCCGAACAAAGGATATATCTTTCCAATGAGTTTATCTATGGGAAGGAAAGTAGCAATCAGAAAATAGAACAGTATCAGTACTACCCAGAACCAGTTGCTCCATAGCCAGCCGTTATCGGGAATCATATGGTCGAGCAGCGCCGCCGGAGTGGTGATAAAGACAGTTCCTACCAGCACTAGCAGAATCAGCGAGCAGAGGCGCATCAGTATTCGCATAAAAAGTCCCAGTTCATCGCCAATCAGTTCAGGAAGGGAAATTCCGCCCTTTCGAACACATATCATGCCGCACATATAGTCGTGTACGGCGCCGGCAAATATGCAACCCAACACTATCCACAGGTAGGCAGCAGGTCCGAACAGAATACCCATGATAGCGCCAAAGATTGGCCCCGTTCCGGCTATGTTCAGAAACTGGATAAGAAAGACACGCCAAGGGGTTAGCGGCAAATAATCCACCCCGTCTCTTTTGGTGTAACATGGCATGGTAGAATTAGGCTTCGGACCGAAAACGTGGTCCACAACAACTCCATAAAACAGGTATCCCAATAACAGGGAAATCAAAGCAAAAGTAAAGGTTATCATATTCTATTTAAAAACATTTTTCAACATTTAGCTATTCAGCTCTCTCATCCGGGGAAGCAGGGGTCCTCCTATTATCATACCATACAAACAGAACAGTAAAAACTGTTGTTATAAGAGCTGTTAAGGCCTCGCTGGTCTGTACCGAAAGCCCGAAACCGTTCTCTTTATCTACCAAGATGAACTCACTGCTTACGCTAAGCATGAACACGGCAGGCAGGAAGGCAATCACCCAACTCCAACGGGGCAAGATACCCTTTCCGTCCACACGATGATGCAGATAATGTGTGATGGTAAAGAAGGTAAAGGTGGCCAGAACCTGATTGAACCAGCTGACGTAAAGCCACAGCACCTTAAAACTGCTGATGTTGAGCATCAAGATAGCTAACAGAAACAGAGGGGTCGTCAATATAATGCGACGTATGACTGTCTTCTGACCAAAGCCGCTAAAATCGGCACAAATCAGTCGGGCTGCCCTGAAAGCTGAGCCACCTGTACTCATGGGCGCAGCCACAATACCCAGCACTGCCAACACAAGGCCGGCACTGCCCAACCAATCGCTGCACATTCGCTCTACCAAAAGGCCCGGATTCATCTTCGTGGTTCCACAGGCTGTCATAGCGTTGTACAATTTCTCGTATGGAGTAGCTCCTGCAATATCCATTGTATCTACAAACTTCATGGCAGCAGCTGCCCAGATAAGCGCTACAACACCCTCCGTTACCATAGCCCCGTAAAAACATCGCAGGCCATATTTCTCATTCTTAATACAACGGGCCATCATGGGACTCTGGGTAGCATGGAAACCACTTACCGCACCGCAGGCTATCGTAATAAACAATCCTGGGAACAACGGAGTATAGGGAACCGGATAATGGTCACTGAAGGCTTCCGTAATGTTTGGGATATTTCCCTCGTGGGTAAAGATACCAGTACCGATGAGAACAGCCATAATGAGCAGAGCGGCACCAAAAACGGGATAAACTGTTCCTATAACCTTATTAATAGAAAAGACAGTGACTGCAAGATAAAAGATGAGTATCACCACCGTCCAAATCAGATTGGTATCTGCCACATTAAACAATCGCATTGTTAACTGGTCCATCAGTCCGGCAGGAATCAGCACAAATGAAGCACCCACGCAAACCATCAATACAAGCGATACAATACGCATCACCAGACGACAGGTACTTCCCAATTCATCACCAATAATCTCTGGTAAAGAAGCACCGTCACGACGGATGCTAATCATACCCGACATGTAGTCATGCATGGCTCCACCCAAAAGACACCCAAAAACAATCCACAAGAATGCAGCCGGACCATATAAGACTCCCATCAAAGCACCAAAGATAGGACCTGTGCCTGCTATATTCAGGAATTGAACAGTATAAACTTCCCAAGTGGGCATGGGAATATAATCGAAGCCGTCACGGCGAGTATAACAAGGCGTCTTACGATCGGGATCTACGCCAAACACCTTCTCTACGAAAGTACCGTAGATAAAATATCCCAGTACCAGGCAAGCCAATGCAATACAGAATGTAATCATACTTTTTCTTTATTTATGCTAATCCACTGCAAAGATACGATATAATTTACAAATTGACAATTACTATTTACATTTTTATATTTTAACCTTTTTTTTCGTTATCAAGTTGTTATGAATGGCGACCAATTGTGAATTGAGAAAATTTATGAATTATGAATTATGAATTGTGAATAATCTTTCGTATTTTTGCAGCATGAAAAAGTATTTACACATTCTTTTAGCCGCCATTCTACTGGTAATGGCACAGTTTTCTGTAGCGCAGGAATTATTCTCTCCAGCCCATACTGCCCCAAAATACGAAGTACGAGCCGTTTGGCTCACCACCTTAATGGGACTGGATTGGCCAAAAACAAAAGCAACATCTGCCGTCCAACGAGAAAAGCAGAAGCAGGAACTTTGCAAAATCCTGGATCAACTGAGGGCAGCAAAGATAAACACCGTACTCTTGCAGACACGTATCAGAGGATCCGTTATCTACCCCAGCAAGATAGAGCCGTGGGATGTTTGCCTTACAGGACAGTTCGACAAAGACCCGGGGTACGATCCGCTGGCATTTGCCATAGAGGAAACACACCGCCGAGGCATGGAACTGCACGCCTGGGTGGTAACAGTACCATGTTTTAAAATAAGGATGCCCCCAAGATGGGCCCTAAAGGGCTGCTTAAGACTCGCCCTAAACTGCTGAAGAAACACAACGATTCGTATTATCTGGATCCAGGCTTGCCAGGCTCCGATGATTATCTGGTAAGCATTTGCCAGGAGATTGTGAGCCGTTATGATGTGGATGGCATCCACTTCGATTACATCCGTTATCCCGAAAACGCCGGTTCCTTCCCTGACGGCCCCACGTATAAGAAGTATGGCGGCAAGCAGGCCAAGGCCGACTGGCGCCGCGATAATATCACTCGCATCGTCAGCAAGACGCACAGCGCCATTAAGGTTCTCAAGCCGTGGGTTCGCCTCAGTTGCTCACCCGTAGGCAAGTTCCAGGATATGCGCCGATTTTCTTCCTACGGCTGGAACGCCTATACGGCTGTGTATCAGGATGCACAGGGTTGGTTACGCGATGGCATCATGGACCTTCTTTTCCCTATGATGTATTTTCAAGGCAATCATTTCTATCCTTTTGCTGCCGACTGGATGGAGAATTCCTACGGTCGCCCCGTTGTCCCTGGCTTGGGCATTTACTTCCTGTCGCCTAACGAGAAAGACTGGGACTTTGGCATCATTCAGCGTGAGCTCTGCTATCTGCGTGAACAAGGTCTGTTAGGTCAGGCATTCTTCCGCAGCCAGTTCCTCACCGATAATACCAAGGGACTTTATGATTACTTAAAGACCGCCTACTATCCTTACCCCGCTTTGCTGCCACCCATGTCGTGGGAGAGCAAGGAAAAGCCGGCAGCACCTATAGTCAGCGTGGAGCGAACCGGTCCTGCCACCGGATCCCTCCGTTGGGAACCCGTCAAGGATTGCCGTTACGTCATATATGCCAGCAAGCAGTTTCCGGTAAACACAGCCGACCCAGCCAACATCGTCACGGTAACGCCCCAGTGCGAGTATCATTACAATCTGCTCGTCACCACCCTCTTAGGCATGCACTTCGCTGTTACCGCTTTAGATCGCTACGGCAACGAGAGTGAATAGAACTGCGTGAGTCTCTTTTTTTTGTAACTTCTGTCCGGAAACGAAAATAAAAACAGGCTTTTATTTTGTTTTCCGTATAGTTATTTATAATTTTGTCTCCATAAATATCAACCTTAAACTATATTTAAATGATGAAAAGGGTAAAATCT
>Ga0256407_10010040_pt1 | contig 13392 bp, 9 predicted proteins | sample RumenRJG_04DNA_FD_193489 | JGI IMG/M metagenome (GOLD analysis project Ga0256407, IMG submission 193489) | Bovine rumen microbial communities from Lethbridge, Alberta, Canada - RJG_04 | ecosystem: Host-associated > Mammals > Digestive system > Stomach > Rumen | place: Canada: Alberta | collected... | reverse complement strand
GATTTCTTCATCCGCGACGAGAAACTCTTCTTCTGTATCGGCGACGTATCGGGCAAGGGTGTTCCTGCCTCGCTGGTCATGGCTGTTACACGCTCGTTGTTCCGTAACATAGCAACCCATGTCGCTCTCCCCGACAGGATAGTGACGGCACTGAGCGAAGCCTTGAGCGACAACAACGAGACCAATATGTTCGTTACGCTCTTTGTGGGTGTGTTGGACTTGAAAACCGGACATCTCAGTTACTCGAATGCGGGGCATGACATGCCATTGCTGTTGACAGACGACGAGGTGAGGATATTGCCTTGCGACTCGAACGTGCCTGCTGGTGTGATTCCTGGCTGGCAGTTTACGGGCCAACAGGTGGATATGAAGGCGGGGTATACCCTTTTCCTCTATACGGACGGACTGAATGAGGCTGAAGACATCAACCACAACCAGTTTGAGTTGGAGCGTGTCGTGGAGACGGCAAAGACGGCCGACAGGCATCCTGAACAGCTTGTCATGACGATGAAGAAGGCTGTGGAGCAATTCGTTGGCGATGCTGACCAGAGCGACGACCTGACCATGTTTGCCATTCAGTATAAGAATATATCAACATCCAACAATTAACGACTACCATGATGATAAACGAAAATCAAATATTCGTAGAGTTAATGACTATAATTATCGGTATTGTTGTAATCATGGCCTCTATAGCTATACCCATTTACGCCTTTAACCGCTGGCGATGGAAGGGACTGGCACTTGGTTGTCTGATAGAGCCTGTTGTGTGTTCCATTGTTATCATCGCAGCGGGAATAGGCCTCTATGCCTACATGGAGATAAAGTTTAAGAACGAACGGGAATCGGCAATGGTCACCGTTCGTGGCTTGGATGTTGGTAATCATAGTAAAGATACGCTAACCTGGTATCTGAAGGACGACGAGCAATGTATCTTGGTATGCAATAATCAAAATGATTATGACCACTTGCGCTTCTCTGATGTGATTCGCCTGGACTCTGTCAGTGTGGCCGTGGACGACAGAATAGTGGTGAGGTTCGATACGAAGAAAAAGAAGGTGGTTGCCACCGATCTTGACACCCCGATGGAGGTTGTCAATGTCAACTGGGATAAGATAAGAGCCTATTTCGGGAAATAGCCCATCATTATTTTTAGGTATTTCCACAGAAACATTCGATTATGTGGAAAAAGTTTGCTAACTTTGCAGTCAAATAGCAAAAGATATGCATCTTTCAGATCTGAAGACAGGTGAGAAAGCCTATATAGTAAAGGTAAAAGGACATGGCGGCTTCCGTAAGCGCATCATCGAGATGGGTTTCATCAAGGGCCAGGAGATTGAGGCATTGCTCAGTGCTCCGCTACAAGACCCTGTGAAATACAAGGTGATGGGCTATGAGGTCAGTCTGCGCCGACAGGAAGCAGAACAGATAGAAGTTAGCTACGAAATACTTCGCTCTGTTGACGAAAATCCAATGACGTCAACATCGACACCTCGCGACCAGCAACATAATATTACTGGTGTCAAGGAACTGACTGTAGCCTTGGTGGGCAACCCCAACTGTGGTAAGACGTCGCTGTTCAATTTCGCTTCTGGTGCCCATGAACACGTTGGAAACTATAGCGGTGTGACTGTTGATGCGAAAGAAGGATATACCCACTTTGGGGGATACCGCATCCGTCTGATAGACCTGCCAGGAACTTATTCGTTGTCTGCCTATTCTCCTGAAGAGTTGTATGTCCGCAAACAGCTTCTCGATGATACGCCCGACGTGGTGCTGAATGTTATTGATGCCTCGAACATTGAGCGAAACCTGTATCTTACCACACAGTTGATGGATATGCACCTGCGTGTGGTTTGTGCGCTGAACATGTACGATGAACTGGAGCTTCGAGGTGACAAACTCAATGTGGACAAACTCAGCTCGTTGTTAGGTATGCCGATGGTACCCACGTCGTTCAAGACGGGTAGGGGACTGGAACAGTTGCTCAGCGAGGTGATACATATCTTTGAGAGTCGCGAGGGCCATGATCAGTACTATCGTCACTTCCATATCAAACACGATCATGAGATAGAAGACGGTATTAATAATATCCAGAAATACTTGAAAGACAACGATCTACTACGTATGCGGTACTCTACGCGTTGGTTGGCTATCAAGTTGTTAGAGATGGATAAGGAGGTGGATGCCATCTTGCGCGAACTGCCTGACTACGACAAGATTATAGAGGCTAGAGACACTGCCGTTCGTCGTATCAAGGAAGAGACGGGTGATGACTCTGAGACGGCCATCATGGATGCCAAGTACGGTTTTATCCGTGGTGCCTTGCATGAAGCGGGCTATGTGGTGGGTGTCAAGGAAGATACCTATAAGACCACCCATCGCTTGGATGCGCTCATCACTAATCGTTGGGCGGGATTCCCCATCTTCTTTGCCTTGTTATGGGTCATGTTCGAGGTGACGTTTACCTTGGGCCAGTATCCGATGGACTGGATTGATGCGGGTGTTGGCTTGATTGGCGAATGGGTCAGCGAGACGATGGATGATGGTCCGCTGAAGGCGATGATTGTCGATGGAATCATTGGAGGTGTGGGTGCCGTTATCGTATTCCTTCCTCAGATACTGATACTCTACACTTTCATCTCGTTGATGGAGGACTCTGGCTATATGGCGCGTGCAGCCTTTATTATGGATAAGCTGATGCACAAAATGGGCTTGCATGGTAAGTCGTTCATCCCACTTATTATGGGCTTCGGTTGCAATGTCCCTGCGGTGATGGCAACGAGGACTGTTGAAAGTCGGCGTGCACGACTGATTACCATGTTAGTGTTGCCTATGATGTCATGTTCGGCGCGTTTGCCGATATATATCATGATTATTGGCGCCTTCTTTGCACAGAAGTATCAGAGTTGGGTGATGGTATCGCTCTATGCCGTAGGCATCGTGATGAGTGTCATCGTGGCGCGCATACTGAGTCGATGGGTCATCAAAGGTGAAGATACACCATTTGTGATGGAATTGCCACCCTATCGTTTCCCAACGGCTAAGGCTATCTTCCGCCATACCTGGGAGAAAGGCAAACAGTATCTGAAGAAGATGGGTGGTGTCATCCTTGTTGCCAGCATCATTGTGTGGGCGTTGGGCTATTTCGGTACGATGGGTGTTGCTCCATGCTTGGAAGACAGCTTTATCGGCATGCTTGGAAAGTTGATGGAACCTTTGTTCACACCACAGGGTTTTGACTGGCGTCTTGACATCAGTCTGCTAACGGGTGTGGGTGCTAAGGAGATTGTAGCCTCTACAATCGGTGTGCTCTATGGCGATGCCTACAACTTTACACCGTTGGTGGCCTATGCTTTCCTGATTTTCGTGTTGCTTTACTTCCCCTGTATCGCAACGATTGTAGCCATTAAAAACGAGAGTGGCTCGTGGCGTTGGGCGTGGTTTGCTGCGCTGTATACAACAGGATTGGCTTGGGTGGTAAGTGCATTAGTTTATCAGATTGGAAGTCTCCTTCTCTAACCTCTCACCCCTAGCTTCTCACCTCTATTCATGGTGATAGGGCTCACCTTTAATTATAGTACACGCGCGATAAATCTGCTCTGTGAAGGTGAGTCGTATCATCTGGTGGGAGAACGTCATCTTTGAAAGGCTGAGTTGTTCGTTGGCACGTTGGTAAACAGCTGGTGAGAAACCGTATGGGCCTCCGATGATAAAGATAAGTCTGCGAGCGGTTTGCTGTTTTTGTTCCAGCCAACGCGCAAACTCAATGCTACGATACTCCTTGCCGTGTTCATCGAGTAAGACAACGGTATCAGTAGGTTGCAACTGTTTGAGAATAAGTTCACCCTCTGCCTGTTTCTGTTGCTCCTCCGTCAGATTCTTGGTATTTTTCAGTTCGGGAATGGTGACAACCTCGAAAGGCATATAGTGCCCTATGCGCTCCACATAGTCGTTGATGCCGGCTATGAAGTGCTTATTGACCGTTTTACCTACCTGAATGAGCAATGTCTTCATAATGATGAATTATGCATTACCTCGATGAGTGGAATCCTTCCAAATTCTCGTAGCGACGTAGCATCATGCGACGATAGATGTTACGCAACCAGTAAGGCTCAGTAAGTGTGATAGCCAACCCACTAAGGAACAGAATCCAGTAGGCGACATCATCAGAGAAGACGAGCTGCAGCAAGATAATGATAATAACAGGAGCAAACATCGCTGTCATAGAGACAATAATCTGCCACTTGTTCTCCATCTGGTTCTTACCCGTCAGCTTCTCATTAAGTGGCAACGTCTGCTTGTTGTAGATAGCCATCTGGAAGAGCAGGAAATAGATGGGTCCTGTTACCGTGAACAGATAGGCCAGTACCATAATTAACGAGAACTTCCCCATGATGACAGGGACAAGCGTGATAAGGAACGGCAACAGCAGTACGGCACAATAGTAATAGTATTTGGCGCGTAGCAGCGTCAGGATGTTCTCTTCATGCACCATCAACAAATCGATATAGTTGCCTTCAGGACACATCACTTTCGTGAGGTTGACAGCGCCGAAGAACACAAAGCAGTAGAGGCAGAAGAAGTTGCGCTCGAAGCTGGTGCGATAGATGTCGAGGAAGGCGATGGCCATTGAGAAGAACGTGATGAAGCACACACCCTGAATGAAACGGGCACGAATGGCCTTGTTGCGCATGGTGCTCTTGATTTCCAGTTTCAGATATTCTCCAATCTGTCCGAAGCGGTTCAGGGCTTGGAACTCTGACACGTGTTTCAGCTTTGTCTTCTCCTTTTTGCTGATTTCATCGTAGATGAGCGACATCTGCAAGTGACGGTTGACAGCAAATAAGATGACAAAGACGATGGCAAAGATGGCAAACGTCCACCACGAGAAGATATAACCGCTTGCGAGATCGCCGATGAAATCGAAGACTGCGTCCATTTGACTGTCGGAGAGCACAAAGAACGGTACTATCAGTGAACCATAGAAGACGGCAGGTAAAGCCCACCACCACATGCTTTGATTGACAAGCGTGCGCACCAGCAAGTACCACTGACTGTTGACCAACACCATCAGATGCAGCAGACCCAACATACCAATAGCTGTCCATCCCGTCATTCCACCACACCACACAATGAAGGTGTAGGGCAGGAACAGTGTCATCCATACGAAGTTACCGCCATCCAGCAGTTGTTGGATGAGGAAGCACTCGATGGCACTATATTTACTAATCGGTGTCAATAGGTACGGTTTTACCAGCATCATCGGTGTCTGCTGGGTCGCAAAACGGGCACCAAAGTCGAGTATGAGCAGGAAAGGCATGAAGTATAGCACCATTTCAGGCGACTGTTCCTTGGCTGCCAACCAGCCGAAGAATGTTCCTAAAGCAATAAACTCGACAGCCAAGAAGGCTACCATAATGTAACCAAAGAGTTTGCCGTACTGGTTTGCTTCAAACATGACGTTACGCTTCTCGCTCAGTTTCACGTTTTTGCGTAACAGAAAAAAAAGTTGTAACTTGTTCATCGTAAGTCTATTACCTCTGCGTTGGGAAAGTCTTTTGAGTTGAAACGGAACATTCCATCGGACAGCTTGCTTTGTTTGAAGCCGGTGATGTTGATGGTTGTCCAGCCTTTCTGCTGACGCATGCGTATCTGTGATGGAATGTAGGTTTTCTGGTTAATCGTGATGTACATCTCTTGGATGCCACGCTTGTCGGAAGCTGTCAGGTGTACGATGAAACTGCCGTTTTTCTTCTCCATCGTATATTTGTAGCCCTTCTGGTACATGTAGATGAAGTTATAGGGGTTGATAGCTGCCAATTCGGATTCCGTTGGATTGGCCACATTCACCTCTTCGTTCTTCTTCATGTAGGTCCATTGCGTCTTGCCGTCAAACCAGATAGTAGCCTGCGGTGTCGTCGCCTGGAATTTTCGTCCTTTGATGGCGATAGAACCGCTAGTATTGAACTGGTCACCCTTTATTGAGAACGATGCCTTGGCACCAGACTTAGCCGATACGTTGGCAGCAGCCTTGTCAAGCACCTGCTTGGCAGTCTGGGCACTCATGGGTAATGCTGTCATGAGTGCAAGCAGGGCAAGTATTCCTCGATGGGTAAACCATCGAGCACAAGTAATTATCCTTTCCATTGTGATAACAGGTTTTCAAGGGACGTTTCGTCCATGATAAGTACTTCGCGGGGCTTCGAACCGTGAGCAGCACCTACGATGCCTGCCTTCTCCAACTGGTCCATCAGTCGTCCTGCACGATTGTATCCGATGGCGAACTTACGCTGAATCAAGCTTGTAGAACCGCTTTGTTCGCGAACGATGAGACGGGCGGCATCCTCGAACATTGGGTCAAGGTGCTGCATATCCACATCGCGACTCTCGCCAGCCTCTCCGTCATCGGTGTCAGGCTCTGGCAACTCAAAGGCCATCGGGTAACCCTGCTGTTTAGCGATGAAATCGTTGATGCGTTCAACTTCTGGTGTATCCACGAAGGCACACTGTACACGAACAGGTTCACCACCATTCAGATAGAGCAGGTCACCACGACCCACCAACTGCTGAGCACCTGGACGGTCCAGAATGGTACGCGAGTCAATCATCGCACCTACGCGGAAGGCAATACGACTTGGGAAGTTAGCCTTGATGGTACCAGTAATGATATTTGTGGTAGGACGCTGGGTGGCGATAATCATGTGGATACCTACGGCACGAGCCAGCTGAGCGATACGTGCGATAGGCAGCTCTACTTCCTTACCAGCGGTCATAATCAGGTCTCCGAACTCATCGATAACTACCACGATGTATGGCATGAAACGGTGGCCGTGCTCTGGATTGAGCTGACGGTCAATGAACTTCTTGTTGTATTCCTTGATGTTACGGGCCTGTGCCATCTTCAGCAGGTCATAACGGGTATCCATCTCCTTACACAGTGAGTTGAGCGTGCGGATAACCTTGGTGACATCGGTAATGATGGGTTCTTCGCCCTCATCGGGTACCTTTGCCAAGAAGTGTTTCTCGATATTCGAATACACGCTGAACTCCACCTTCTTCGGGTCAACGAGTACAATCTTCAACTCTGCAGGGTGCTTCTTGTATAATAAGGAGGTGATGATAGCGTTCAAACCAACAGACTTACCCTGGCCGGTAGCACCAGCGACGAGCAGGTGTGGAGCCTTGGCGAGGTCGAACATAAACACCTCGTTGGTAATCGTCTTACCCAAGGCACAAGGCAGTTCCATTGTGGTCTCCTGGAATTTCTTTGAGTCGAGGATAGAACGCATGGATACCGTTGCTGGCTTAGCGTTTGGAACCTCGATACCGATGGTTCCCTTGCCAGGGATAGGTGCAATGATACGAATGCCCAGGGCTGACAGCGACAGGGCGATATCATCCTCCAAGTTACGGATGCGTGAGATGCGGACGCCTGGGGCTGGGGTAATCTCGTAAAGGGTAATGGTAGGACCAACGGTAGCCTTAATGCTGCTGATTTCCACGCCGAAGTTGCGGAGTACGTCAACAATGCGGTTCTTGTTGGTGTTCTGCTCTATCATATCGATGAACGGCTTACCATCACTCTCGCGCTGATCCAGCAGGTCGAGGGTAGGATATTTGTAGTTCTCCAGGTCGCGCTTGGGATCGTAGGGGGTAGAAATATCGCCATAGTCGCCAACAACGGTTTTTCCATGAGCGCTTTCTTCCTCTTCGGTCTCCTCAATGACAAACTCGGTGTCCTCGGATGTCTCTTCTGCGTCCTCTTCGTCTGCTTCCTGTATGTCCACAGTTTCTACGGGCTCTTGTCTGATGTCAGCGGAATCGTCATCCATCGAGAAGGTGATTTCTTCTGTCTCAGGGTTATCAAAGACGCGTTGCTCTTCTGGCACCTCGTTATTGTCCTCGCTATCGCCACCACCCACATTGATGGTCATGGGAATCTTCTTCAAGTAGTGCATGGGGTTGAAAACCTTGCGGAGAATGATGACTGTTTCCATGCTGAGGTAAACGAGGAAAGCTACTGCTGAAAGACCGAGGATGGCCGTCAGACCTGGTACTCCCAATAATCCCTCAATCTGTTGGCAGAGGGACAGTCCGTGATCGCCGCCAGGATTGAAGCAGGCATCTTCGAAAAATGGTGCCAAGAACTTAGCAAATGTTACTGATGACCAAACCATCACGATGGCCAGCGACATGAACCACTTCAGCAGACGCACCTGGTAGGCTCGCATCATGGTAACGGCTACCATCAGCATAAAGATAGGGATGAAGAAGGCTGACAATCCGAAACACCGCTTGATGAAAAAGTGTGATGCATAGGCACCCAACGAACCGCATGAATTCTGGAACTCGCGGGCTTCGTTCATGATTTCTCCCTCGCGTGGCGATTCTATCAGACTCTGGTCGGCACTTCCCGTTGCAAAGTAGGAGATGAATGCCCATATCAGATAGCCTGCAATGATGAGCAGACAGAAGCCTATCACGAAGTTGATACGCTCGTTGAAAAATATCTTGTCGATGCCTAAAGCTTCACGCAGCGTTTTTGCTGTTTTCTCGGAAGCCTTGCTTGTTTTCTTCTTTGCCATACCTTATTTATTATTACGAAATGCAAAATTACAAAGAATTTCTTAGATTTCATCATAAATTGGCGGTTTTTTTGTATTTTTTGACTAACTTTGCACCGCAAATGAAGAAAAAGATATACAACAAGTACGATAAATCCAAGATTAGTACCCTTCCAAGAGTGCTTTTCGAAGGGCGAATCGTGGTGGTTCTGACAGAGACGGAGGCTGAAAAAGCTGTGCGTTACCTGTTGTCGCAGCCTATTTTGGGTGTTGATACCGAGACACGCCCGTCGTTCAAAAAAGGAACAGTTCATCAGGTATCGCTGTTGCAGGTGTCCAGCCACGATGTCTGTTTTCTCTTCCGTCTGAATCAATTGGGTATGTCGCCATCGGTCAAACGACTGTTAGAGGACACGAAAGTCCCTAAAATCGGGTTGTCATTGCGCGATGACCTCAACTCGTTGCATAAGCTGGGCGATTTCAATGCAGGACACTTCGTTGATTTGCAGAACTGTGTCAGCGAGGTGGGTGTTGAGGATATGAGTCTGCAGAAGTTGTATGCTAACTTCTTTGGTCAGCGCATCTCTAAACGTGAGCAGTTGACCAATTGGGAGGCAGATATATTGAGTGATAAACAGAAAGGGTATGCCGCTACTGATGCCTGGTCGTGCATTATGCTCTACGAAGAGTTGCAGCGACTGGAGCGGACGGGCGATTACGAACTGATAAAAGTTGTTGATAATGAAACAAGTACGGCTGCGTAAGGGTAAGGAGGAGAGTCTCAAAAGATTCCATCCGTGGGTGTTCTCAGGTGCTATCGCCAGTATTGACGAGGGCATTGCAGAGGGCGAGGTAGTGCGTGTGGTGGCTAATTCGGGCGATTTTATCGCTGTTGGTCACTATCAGGAGGGCTCTATTGCCGTCCGCGTATTGACGTTCTCTGACGTGCAGATTGACGATGAATTCTGGCATTCTCGCCTGGCATCGGCTTTAAAGATGCGCCAAGCCATTGGCATTGCCGACAACCCCAACAACAACACCTATCGTTTGGTTCATGGCGAGGGTGACAACCTGCCTGGACTGATTATCGACGTCTATGATGAGACAGCCGTCATGCAAGCCCATTCCATCGGTATGCACTTGTGTCGCAAGGAGATAGCTCATGCGCTGAACAAGGTCATGGAAGGACGCGTAAAGCATATCTATTATAAGAGTGAGACGACGCTGCCGTTTATGACAGCGGACGATATGATTGCAACGCCACACTTCGACACCGATGAGGTGTTGAAGAACGGCTTCCTCGTTGGTGGAAGCGACAATAACATCGCTACTGAGAACGGTCTGAAGTTCCGCGTAGACTGGTTGAAAGGCCAGAAGACAGGCTTCTTCGTGGACCAGCGCGAGAATCGTTCGTTGCTGGAGAAGTTCTCGAAGGGCAAGCGTGTGCTGAATATGTTCTGCTATACGGGCGGCTTTTCGTTTTACGCCATGCGTGGTGGTGCTGAGCTCGTGCATAGTGTGGACTCATCGGCTAAAGCCATCGAACTGACGAAACAGAATGTGGAGTTGAACTTCCCTGGTGATCCTCGCCATGAGGCTTTCTGTGAGGATGCCTTTAAATATTTGGAACGCGCTGGCTCTAACTATAATCTGATTATTCTCGATCCACCGGCCTTCGCCAAGCATCGTGGTGCTTTGCATAATGCGCTGAAGGGCTACACCCGCCTGAATCAGAAGGCTTTCGAGAAGATTGAGAAGGGTGGCATTCTCTTCACGTTCTCTTGTTCGCAAGTGGTCACGAAGGACCATTTCCGCAATGCGGTATTTACGGCAGCAGCCCTTGCAAAGCGTAAGGTGCGCATCTTGCATCAGCTACATCAGCCTGCCGATCACCCCATCAACATCTATCATCCTGAAGGTGAATACCTGAAGGGCTTAGTGCTCTATGTGGAGTAAGGTAGAGTGGTATATTGATAAACATAATCTGCTTAACCCCAACGAATTATATATCGTTGCTTTAAGTGGTGGTGCAGATAGCGTGGCGTTATTGCTGTTGCTAAAAAATGCCCATTTCAATGTGCATGCCGCTCATTGTAATTTTCATTTGCGAGGTGACGAATCCGATAGGGACGAAGCTTTTTGTGTGGAACTCTGCCAGCGGCTTGGCGTAGAACTGCATCGTGCCCATTTTGATACGCGTGAATATGCGGAACTGCATAAGGTGAGTATTGAAATGGCGGCTCGCGAACTGCGTTATAAGTGGTTTGAACAGCTGCGTCAGGACATTGGGGCCTCAGGAATCTGTGTGGCTCACCACCGTGACGACTCTGTGGAAACGGTACTTTTAAACCTTGTGCGTGGTACTGGATTGCGTGGTTTGACGGGTATTCAACCGCGAAACGGCAATATTTTGCGGCCGCTTTTGTGTGTTTCGAGGGCAGAAATCGAGACCTTTTTAGCTAAAAAAGGGCAGAAATACGTCACGGACAGCACTAATTGGGAGGCCGACGTGCAGCGGAACGTGGTGCGCTTAGCGGTGCTCCCCTTGCTCAAAAGGCTCAATCCTGCCGTCGCCGAAAACATCCAGCGGACGGCAGAGAATTTGGCTGAAGCACAGCAAGTATTAAATGTGGCAATTGCTAATATTAATAGTGGCAATATTTTGAATCTTAGTGACTTAGAAAACTATGGTTCAAGTGAATATTTAGCATTTGAATGGCTTAAAAAATACGGTTTCAACGGTGATCAAGTTCGCCAGATTCTGGACGCAGAGACAGGTAAAATCATCAGTTCTGCGACGGGTTATGACGTCTTGAAAGATCGTGGCCGCTTGATAGTTGAACCTGCGCTGCAACCCTTCAAACCTATGCGTATTCCTGAGGAAGGAACCTATGTTTTGGATGAAAACAAGCGTTTTTCGGTGCGTAAAAAGCCTGTTTATGTGTCTAAAGAGCCCCATATTGTAACGTTAGATGCAGCCAAAATACAGTTTCCGCTGACCATCCGTAGGGTAGAAGAGGGTGATTGGATGCAGCCTTACGGCATGAAAGGAAGGAAGCTGCTGAGTGACCTGATGACCGACCTGAAGATGACAGTCTTTGAGAAGCGTCGTCAGTTAGTTGTTGTTGATAGTCAGGGGGTTGTGTTATGGGCTTTAGGCCTCAGGGTAGCTGGATTTGCAGCTGTTTCAACGGCAACAAGCGAAGTGCTGGAATTTTCTGTTGTTGATTGATTAACACTTTCCCACTTATTATATTTGGTGGTTTGCGAAAAAATGCTTACCTTTGCACGTCAATAAGAAATAAGTAAGAATTATCGATAATTTATGAGTAAGAAATTTGCCGAACACAAAGGCTTGAATTTGACGCAGACGAACAATGACGTGCTGCAGATGTGGAAGGAGAAAAATGTCTTCTGGCGCTCCGTGACGGAGCGGGAGGGTTGTCCGCAGTTTGTATTCTTCGAGGGTCCTCCATCGGCCAATGGTCACCCTGGAATTCATCATGTGCTGGCGCGCAGCATCAAGGACACTTTCAACCGCTATAAGACCATGAAGGGATTTCAGGTCAAGCGTAAGGCCGGTTGGGACACCCATGGACTGCCCGTAGAGCTGGGCGTTGAAAAGGAGTTGGGCATTACCAAGGCCGACATTGACAACAAGGAAAGCGACAAATATATCTCGACAGAGGACTACAACAAGAAGTGTCGTGAGAATGTGATGATGTACACGCAGGAGTGGCGTGACCTGACGGAGAAAATGGGTTACTTCGTGGACCTCGACAATCCCTACATCACCTACGACAACAAGTATATCGAGACGCTGTGGTGGCTGCTGAAGCAGTTCTATAAGAAGGGTCTACTGTACAAGGGCTACACCATCCAGCCGTACTCACCAGCTGCAGGAACGGGACTTTCAAGTCATGAATTGAACCAGCCCGGATGCTACCGCGACGTGAAGGATACCACGTGTACCGCTCAGTTTAAGATGAAGAATCCGAAGCCCGAGATGGCTCAGTGGGGTACACCATACTTCCTCGCTTGGACCACCACACCGTGGACACTGGCTGCCAACTCAGCCCTTTGTGTAGGACCGAAGATTGACTACGTGGCTGTGCAGACCTACAATCCCTATACCGCTGAGCCTATCACCATCGTGCTGGCCGAGGCCCGTCTGAACGCCTATCTGCCCGTTGAGGGTGCTATCACCGACGGTGGCGAACTGCCCGAATATAAAAAAGGTGAGAAGCTGATTCCCTATCGCATCGTGGCCCGCTACAAAGGTACCGACCTCGTAGGCATGGAATATGAACAGCTGATGCCCGCCATCAAACCCATGGGTGACGCTTTCAAGGTGATTCCTGGCGACTATGTGACCACCGATGACGGTGCCGGTATCGTACATATTGCTCCTAACTTTGGTGCTGATGACGCCTTCGTCGCCAAGAAAGCCGGTATCTGTCCGATTGTGCTGATTGACAAGAAGGGTCAGGAGCGTCCTGTTGTTGACTTGCAGGGTAAGTATTTCGTTATCGAAGACCTCGACGAAGAATTCGTCAAGAACTATGTGAACGTTGAGGAGTGGAATAAGTTTGCGGGCCGTTACGTGAAGAACGCCTACGACGATACGCTGACCGACAAGGACGAGACGCTGGATATCAGCATCTGCATGGACCTGAAGGCTCAGAATAAAGTGTTTAAGATTGAGAAGCACGTCCACAACTATCCACATTGCTGGCGTACCGACAAGCCCGTGCTCTACTATCCATTGGACAGCTGGTTTATCAAGTCATCAGCCTGCAAGGAGCGCATGAGCGAGCTCAACAAG
>Ga0256407_10010038_pt1 | contig 13394 bp, 8 predicted proteins | sample RumenRJG_04DNA_FD_193489 | JGI IMG/M metagenome (GOLD analysis project Ga0256407, IMG submission 193489) | Bovine rumen microbial communities from Lethbridge, Alberta, Canada - RJG_04 | ecosystem: Host-associated > Mammals > Digestive system > Stomach > Rumen | place: Canada: Alberta | collected... | reverse complement strand
TAAATCCAAGCATTTTAGTAAAAATTTTTTTGCGAAGAACAAATTCAAGTGTAAAATAAAAAGAACAATAACATGTCAAAATCAAAAACAAAGAGAAAATATCACTTATTTAACAAAAATAAGCAAAAAACATCGATATTCACTTAAATTTTGACATGGTTTCTACAAGGTTATTTTTTTAAAATATTTGGTTGATAAACTATGATTAACAATAAAAGTGTTACTAAAAGGGATTATGGAATAGATCTGCTTAGGATTGTATCTATGTTGATGGTGCCGATGGTTCATATATTGGGTCATGGTGGCGTAATTGGAGCTACTGTGCCGTTTTCACTACAATATGAATCTGCATGGTTATTAGAATCAATATTATTGGTTGCTGTTAATTGTTTTGTTTTAATCACTGGTTATGTCTACTATGGTAAAGAAACTAGGTATTATCGTTTATTAACACTATGGGCCGAGGTTTTATTTTACTCTATAATTATTATAATTGCATTGAAATTTATCTAAATGATGCAAGAATACCACAACTTCTGTAAAGTTGTGGATGAATTGCAAGTTGGGTATACTATTATTTTTTTAACTTTTAAATAGTTATTTTCTTATAATAATTATTATGAGCAGTAATTTGAATAGGAATCAGCATTCAGTATACATATTAACTTATCATTTAGTATTGGTGATTAAATATCGTAGAAAGGTAATTAATGAAGATATATTCGATTCATTAATGGTTATTTTTGATAATATTGGTTTTAAATATGGTATTCAAGTTAAAGAAGCGAATTGGGAGGTTGATCATATTCATATTTTATTTGAAGCCAAACCAAGTACAAATTTGGTTAAATTCATTAATTCTTATAAAAGTGCAAGTAGCAGAATAATAAAGAAACAATATCCAGTTTTAAAAAAGAGTTTATGGAAAAGTGCATTTTGGAAAACAGGTTATTTTATTACAACAACTGGTGGAGCAAATATTGAAACAATCCGTCAGTATATTGAACGACAACGAGAAAAATAATATAATTAATCAATAATTTTCATTTGAAATGATTAGTTTTCAAATGCTCTCTCACTTTCTTTATATAGGTGTTGTTTTCTAATATATTAAACATGTCAAGTCGTATTGATGAAAATAACTATCATGGGGGAGAACAAGATGTAACTGAAGCAATCAAGATTAGATTATATCCTACCGATGAGCAGAAAAAGATAATTAATCAAAATATTGGAAATAGGGGCTTTATTTGGAATAAAATGCTTGTAAAAATCAAATATGAAAATGTGAAACCAACACAGAAAACATTAAACAATATCCTTAAAGAACTAAGAAGTGAATATCCGTTCCTTGAAAAAAGCGAATCCAGCAGCCGGCAACAGGTTTACCTGGATCTTATAAAAGCATATAATAAACATAAAAAAGAAGGTGCTGGATTTCCCAAGTTCAAATCAGAAAAAAATCCTAATATTTCATTTAGAATACAAGCCAACAACAATAACATCCACTTAAATGAACGAAAAAACAGAATACAAATACCAAAAATTGGTAAAATCAAATTCAAAACCAGCAAAGAACATAAACAAAAAATACAGGAATCCAAAATCAACAACATAACAATCAAACACGAAAACGGCATATACACAGGAATAATAAACATCAACACAAATCATACTCCCTTGGAACACAGTTTTGAAGCAGTAGGCATTGACATAGGCATCAGAAGACCATTAACCTGTAGCAACGGTTTAAAAATCGAAGAATTTGATTTAACACGAGAAGAAAAAAAACGTTAAATATTATCAGCGTGAAATGAGCAAAAAACAACCGGGAAGCAAACGATATCGTATAGCTCAAAAAAGATACTGGAAAGCATTGAACAAGAAAATCAACAAGAAAAACGACCAATATCACAAAATCACACACCATATAGTAAAAAACAATCAGGTAATAGCACTAGAAACACTAAACATAAAAGGATGGTTTAAAAATAAGCATTGGGCTCCAAAATTACAACGCATATCATTATACGAGATACTAAGACAATTAAAATACAAATCAGAGCGTAACAATCGTAAAATAATTCAAGTGGGAAGATTTTTCCCTTCAAGCCAAAAATGCAGCAACTGCGGATACCAATATCATGATTTAGGATTAAGTGAAGAAGAATGGATCTGTCCGGAATGTGGAAAACATCATGATAGAGACTTAAACGCAAGTATTAATATAAAAAATGAAGGATTAAGATTAATCCGAGAAAAAATAATAAAGACAATTTCATATTGGGATTGTCATGGCCTGCGGTGCGCGGGTATCGGCTCGAAAGTATTAACATTCCACTCAACAAGGGGCATGTTAAAAAATCGAGAATCCCCAACTTCTTAAAAGTTGGCGGAAGTTCAAATTACACTGGGGGTCTTATACATAAATATGAAATATTTAAAATGTTAAAAAATTACAAATGGCTTTTGATTTACATCATATGCTTTTTAATATCTTGGGTATTGAGGTATGTGCTTGAAGTATTAGGTTTGATAGAACCTGGATTTGTGTTATATTCATTTGATTGTTATTTATCTCCATTATATTTCATTGGAGGAATTGCATTATTCTGTTTCTTTAAAAAGATGAATATTACTAAATCATTTATCATATCTCTTGTCAAATTCTTTACTCCAGTTTGTTTTGGAGTTTATCTTATTCACAATAACATGGCTCTTGCATATTTCTTCTTTGATGGCAAATTTGAATTTATAGCTCAATTTGATCCAATTTCATTGTTTATAAGTGTAATTGTTCTTGGAATAGGAATATTTGTTGTTTGTGCTTTAATCGATTGGATAAGAGAATTATTATTCAGAAAATTAAAAGTTAAAGAGAGATTTGGAAAATTTGAAGAGAATGTGTACTTGAAATTTGATAATTATTTGAATTCAAATAGTTAAATGATGCATATCATTTCTATCTAATTGGCTGAATTCACTCTATATTCAAAATTTTATCAAACCCAGACATTCTGAATATTTCTCCCACAGATTCATTAACATTTTTAATGATGAACGGAATATTGTCTGGTTTTAATTTCTTTTGAGTTGCAATCAGAACTCTGAGACCTGCACTTGAAATGTATTCCATATTGGTAAAATCCATAATTAATGAATCAAATTTTCCCATTTCATTTTTAATTTCATTGTCAAGGTCTTGTGAAGTAATTGTATCTATACGCCCTTCAACAGAAATTGTTAATTCTTGTCCATTGTAATATTTATTAATATTCATAGTAATTTATTTGTTCATATATAATTTTAAATATTTTGTTTTACATAATTTTAGTATGGTTAAATTTATTTAGGTGAATAAATATGAATTTCTTTAAATTATCCTCAGCTCAGAAAATGCTTTTATTTTCAGAGATAAATAATCCTCATAATGATTCATTTTATCTTAAATTTAGAAAAGATTATGATTTGGAGGATTTGGAGTATGTTAAAAAAGCAATTAAAATAATATCTGCCCAATATTTGAATTTACAAATTAAAAATGATGATACAGGTAATTTCAAGCAGTATTATATAGATATTGATGTAAATATTGATTCATTTGATGTTTCAAATGAAAATCTAAATGATTTTATAAAAGATTATCTTGATAAACCTTTTGATGATGTATTTGACTCTCCGTTATATAAATGGGCAGTTTTAAAAACAGAATCTTCCGCTGTTTTGATAGGTGTTGTCCAGCATATTTTGCTTGATGGGACTTCTTTATTTTCAATTATTCCTCATGAAATGGATAAGTGCATCGAATCTATTAAAAACAATAGTGAATATGTCCCAATTGATTATTCCTATGAAACTTATGTTGATGAAGAATTAAAATATTTAAAATCTGATGAAGCAAAAAGTGATAAAAAATACTGGTTAAATACTTTAAAGGATTATTCCGGAGACTGGTATTCATTTGATAATTCGGAACTTGGGTATTTTGAAGTTCTTTTAGATCAGACTTCAGATTTTAATTATTCGCCATTTGTAACATCTCTTGCATTAACCTTCTTGTATTTGGCAAAATTAAAACGTGGCAATAACTTATTCAAAGATCTGGTTTTAAACACTTCAGTCCATGGCAGATACTTTGGACAAGATGATGCACTGGGAATGTTTGTAAACACTATTCCATTAAGATTAACCTATGATGAATATTTAACATTTGATGATTTGCTTGCATACTCTAAAAGCGTTTTAAAAGAGGGTTTGGCTCATGCGAAACTGCAGTTCAGCGAGTACACAACTGATTTGAGAAATGCGGGAATTGATCCTGATTGTATTTCTACTATTTCCATCGTGTCAAATTCTACAAATCATGATTCTAAATTCCTGACATATCAAAAGGACATTAAATTCCCGCTTCACTTCAGAATAAATAAAAATTTCTCCGATAAAAATGGTTTGCATTCTATTTTCATTGAATATGATAAAGCATGTTTCCATAAAAGTGAAATCGAATCAATCGGTCAAGGTTTAAAAGATCTATTAAAAGAGGTTAGCATAGATTCATCAAAAAAATGTCGGGATTACAATGTGGATGAAGTGGAATTTTTCAGGGCAGAAAATTATTATAATAATCTGATAAATTCATTTGATAATCCAACATCAATTTCACCGGATGTTAGTGGTGATAAGGTTAAATTTACACAGATTTCTAAAGCAATTGATGAGGATAAGTTACAAAATTTGTCTAACCAGTATAAACTGCCTAAGGAAAAGCTATTGCTCGCAGTTTTCCTATATGATTTAACCAAATTTTCATTTTCAAAAGATATTTTAATTGCTTATAATCGTGTTGCTGCAGGATATCATTTTGACACTGATTTAAGCGTTGAAGAATACTTAAATGATTTTAAAAATTCATTTAAAGAATTCAATAAATATCCCCTTTTAAACAATCAGAAATTAAACTTTGAAAGTGAAATATTATTTTTCATTGATGAATTTGACACTAAAGACTACAAACTTGTCTTTAATTATGAAAGTGGAAAAATCAATATCAGTTATGACGAATCATTCTATTCAAAAGAATTAATGGACGTATTTTTGGAGTCCATTGATGTATTATTGGATAAATTTACCATAAATGAGACATTACTTAATTCTATTTCAATAAGACGTGAAATTGAACTTGATGAGGACTTTGAAATTGATCTGGCTAATGAAGGCGTAATAAATAATATATTTGAAAAGATATCTTTGGAAAATCCGGATAAAACAATACTTTATACAGAGGATGGCGAGTTAACATATGATGAATTAAACAGAAAAGCAAATAAAATAGCCAACAGTTTAATTAAAAATGGGGTTGAAGTTGAAGATAAAGTAATGTTTATGATGAGGAGAAACAGTGATTTGATAGCTGCTGTTTTAGGTATTGTCAAAGCGGGCGCCGCATTTATTCCGATTGATCCGAACTATCCGAAAAACAGGATTGACCAGATATTGGAAGACAGCGATTCAAAATTTGTCATTACTTCTGAGGATATCGAATACGATGGTGAAAACAGATTTGATGTTGGAAAATTACTTGAAGAAAGCGATGATTCAAATCCGAATGTAGAATTAACTCCTGACAATTTATGTTTCTTAATTTATACTTCAGGGTCAACCGGAAAACCTAAGGGGGTAATGATTACTCATAGGGGAATATCAAACTATATTGCCAATGTGGATGAAAATGTTCCGATTTATGAGCTCAACCGTAAATGTGATAAGTTCATATCAATTTCAACAGTGTCATTCATTGTATTTTTAAGGGAGATATTCGGTACAATTTTAAACGGTTTGCCGGTGGTATTTGCAAATGATGAGGAGGCTATTGACCCATTACAATTAGTGGAACTGTTTAAAAAGACTGATGCGGATGGTTTTGGCTCAACACCGACAAGACTGCTTGAATACTTGCAGCTTGAAGAAATTCAGAATGTTGTTGGCGGATGTAAAGTAATTATTGTAGGTGGTGAAGGATTCCCTCCAGTTCTCTATGATAGATTGTCAAAATACACTAAAGCAGATATCTACAATTCATATGGTCCGACAGAAGTTACAATAGCATCACATTACAAATTAATTGACTCTTCTGAAGTAACTGCTGGTTGGAAAATGCTTAATGTAGTTGATAAAATTATGGATATTGATGGAAATCAGCTGCCTGCTTATGTTTCCGGTGAAATATATGTTGGTGGTGCCGGAATTGCAAGAGGATATCTGAATAATCCTGAACAGACCGAAAAGGTGTTCATGGAGTTAAACAACATTCCATATTATAACACTGGTGATTTGGGTAAAAAGGATTCAAAAGGCGAACTGTATGTTGCAGGACGTAACGATACTCAGATTAAACTCAGAGGATTGAGAATTGAGTTATCTGAAATCGAAAGTGTAATAGCAAACTATGAAGGCATTGCATTGTCAAAGGTTGTTGTTAAAAAACTTAACAGTATTGAACACCTTTGCGCATACTTTACTGCAACTTCACAAATTAATTTGGATGATTTAAAACAGCATTTAATCGATTCACTTCCGAAGTATATGGTGCCGTCTTATTTAATACAATTGGACGCTTTTCCAAAAACTCCAAATGGAAAAACTGACTTCAAAAACTTGCCGGATCCTGAAATAAATCTAGATGATTTTATTAAACCGAGAAATGATATTGAAAAAGAACTGTTTGACATTGTCTCAGATATTTTGGGAATGGATGAATTTGGTGTTAATACTGATTTATTCAGCATTGGTTTAACTTCTTTGACAGTTATCCAGCTGACCTCTGCAATATATTCCAAATTAAATGCCCAATTGAATGTTACTGAAATTCTTAAATACAAAACTATTGAAAAAATAGCTTCTGAAATTAAAATTGAAGATGATGAATCGCAGGATATTAAAGAACTTTATCCTTTAACTCCAAATCAACTTGGAGTTTACTTTGACTGCATTAAAAATCTGGATAACACTGCATATAACCTTCCGAAGAAAATGGAATTTAGTGAAGGAATTGATGTTGGCAAACTTAAATCATCAATCATTAAAGCTATTGAAAATCATCCGTATCTCAAAACAAGAATAATAATGGATAACGGTGAAGTATATCAGCAAAGAAGGGATGATTTAAAAATTGATGATATGATTGAAGTTGTTGATGAAGCTGATGTTGATGAGTTTGTAAAACCATTCAAACTGGATGAGGGTCCATTATTCAGATTTAAGATAGTTGGAAACTCAATGCTTTTAGCTGATTTCCACCACATTATTGTTGATGGAACCTCTTTAAACATTTTATTTGATGAAATCTCAAAAATCTATGATGGAAAAGATTATGAGATTGAAGAGCTTGACGGATTTGAATATTGCTTAAATGAGATTAAAACACGCCAATCCGGTTTATATGAGGAGGCAAAATTATTCTTCAATAACAGAGTCAAAGAGTTTGATGATGTAACATTAATTCCACAGGACATTAACGGCGATGAATCACAAGGTAAAGTCGCAATGAATGATATTTTCCTTGAAAAAACCAGTATTGATGAGTTCTGTTCAAAAGCAAATATCTCTCAGAACAATTTGTTCCTGGCAGCAACATCATTTGTTATAAATAAATTCGTATATAATCGTGATACATTAATCGCAACTATCACTAATGGTAGATTCAATCCAAATCAACAGAAAACATTGGCCATGATGGTTAAAACATTACCATTAGCATTGAAATTAAATTCTGATTCAACTCTTAAGGAATACTTTGAATATATAAATGGGGAATGGCTGAATGTATTGACATATTCCGCATATCCTTTAACTGAAATTTCAAATGAATTCGATATTGCTCCTGAAATATTATATGCTTATCATGGAAAAATCATTGAAGACATTGAAATCGGTGGAATGAAAGTTGAAAGACAGTCTATTGATTATGAAGGACTGAAATTCAAAGTCAACATTAATGTTGTGGAAGTTGATGGTCAATACAGAATTTTCTGCGAATATAATGATCAGTTATACTCTGAAACTTTAATCAGCACTTTCCTTGAATCAATTAGAATAGTTTTAAACAAATTCCAGACATTTGATGAAAGCACATTGATGAAAGATATTTCAATCATTGAAAACGATGACTGGGGTGTCGATGATTTGGCATATGATGATGTTCCTGAAGACAGATTAAATAAAATATTTGAAAATCAGGTTGAAATGCATCCTGACAGAGTAATATTATATGCCACTGACGGGGAATTTACATATGATGAACTAAATAAAAAAGCTAACAGAATTGCTCACAGCCTCATTAAAAGGGGTGTCGGTCCTGAAGACAGAATAATGTTTATATTAAATAGGGACAGTAATGTGGTTGCATCAATATTTGGTATTCTAAAATCCGGTGCAGCATTCATTCCGGTGGATTCAGAATATCCATCTGAGAGAATTGAGCATGTTTTAACAGACAGCGAATCCAAATTTATCATTGTGGATGATGTGATTGAGAAGAAAGGTATAGATTTAAGTGGATATGAAGATAATTTGCTTGATGTTAATGAACTGCTCAAAGAAAAAGACACTGCTAACCCTGATCCGGATGTGCATGCAAACAATATGGCATATCTCATTTACACTTCAGGTTCAACAGGACTTCCTAAAGGAGTAATCCTTGAACATGGAAACATTGCAAACTTTGTGTATCCTGACCCAAGGAATGTTTGTACTTATGAACTGGTTCATAATCTTGAAAAAGAAGATTATAAAGTATTGTCCACAACAACAGTTGCATTTGATGTATTCCAGCAGGAAATTATGGGATCACTTTTGAATGGTGTTCCAATGGTATTTGCTAATGATACTGAATATAAAGATCCAATTGAAATGATGGATTTAATCCACAGAACCGGTGCAAATGTTTACATTGCAACCCCATCAAGACTGCTTCAGTATCTTGAAATTGAAGCGATGCAGGAGACTATGTATGGATTTAAGGTATATATTCATGCTGGAGAACCTTTCTCTAAAAGATTATATGAGCTTCTCTCACAAAATTCCAATGGAAAATTCTTTAATATGTACGGGCCAACAGAAACAACTGTCTACTGTAACGGTGTTCAGCTTGAAAGCTCAGATATTCACATTGGAAAAGAATTATTCAACGTTCATGAAATGGTCATGGACTTTGACTCCAATCCATTGCCTCCAAATGTAATAGGGGAGTTATATATTGCAGGAAAAGGGGTTTCAAGAGAATACTTGAATCGTCCTGAGAAAAATGCTGAGGCATATGAAGTTATTAACGGAATAAGATTTTACCGTTCAGGAGATTTTGTTAAGGTCACTGAAGAAGGAGATTATTATGTATTCGGAAGAATGGATAATCAAATCAAACTCAGAGGTTTAAGAATAGAAATTGGGGAAATTGAAGTTGGACTTTCAAAATTCCCAGGAATCAAATCCGTTGCAGTTGTTGTTAGAAAAATCAAAGGCAATGACCATTTATGCGCCTACTTCACAGTTCATGATGAATACAGGGAGGAAAACCGTGGAGAAAACGAATACTCAATTAATATTGATGATTTAAAAGCTTCCCTTGCGGAAAAATTGGTATATTATATGGTTCCAACAGTTTATATGGAACTTGATGAAATGCCTCAAACAGCAAATGGTAAAACAGACCTCAGAAACTTACCTGAACCTGTTTTAATAACAGAATATGTGGCTCCTGAAAATGACATTGAAGCATTCTTTACAAACCTGTTTGGTGAAATCTTAGGACTTGATGAAGTAAGTGCTACAGATAATTTCTTTGAAATTGGTGGAACCTCACTTTTAGTGACCAAAATTACAATGGAGGCACTAAACAGAAACTATAATCTGAACTATGGGGATGTATTTTCAAATCCAACTCCAAGAGCATTGGCCGAATTGGTATTATCCGACCAGTCTGAAGAGAAAAAAGCTGAACTGTCATATGATTATTCCGATATTGATTCATTACTTAAGAAAAACACTCTTGAAAACTTACTTGATGGCGAAATTCAGGATAGTTTGGGAAATATTTTACTCACCGGAGCTACAGGATTTTTAGGAATTCATGTTCTTCGTGAAATATTGGAAAATGAAACTGGTGATGTATACTGTTTCATAAGATCAAACAAAGTATTAAGCGGAGAGGAAAGATTAAAATCACTTCTCTTCTATTATTTCTCCAATGAATACGAAGAGCTTTTCAATGAGAGATTGCACATTATTGAAGGGGATATTACAAACTTTGAAGACTTTGAAAAACTTATTAATGTAAACATTGATACCATTGTCAATTGTGCAGCTAATGTGAAACACTTTTCATCTGGAACGGACATTGAGGACATTAACCTTGGTGGTGTTGTAAACGGGCTTAAGTTTGCTAAAATGAAAAATGCAAAATATGTTCAGGTTTCAACCTACAGTATTGCAGGTGAAAGTATTAACAATTATCCTCCTGTCGATGTTCCGTTCACAGAGCAGGACTTATTCATTGGTCAGGCTGTGGACAATCAGTATCTTAACTCCAAATTCCTCGCAGAAAGGGCAGTTCTTGAAGCTGCGGTAGAGAATGATTTGGATGTTAAAATCATGAGGGTTGGAAACCTGATGGCAAGAAGCTCTGACAGTGAATTCCAAATTAACTTTGAATCAAACGGATTCATTAACCGTTTAAAAGCATTTGTTACAATTGGAAAAATGTCTTACTCAATGATTATGGGCAATGTTGAATTTTCACCAATTGATATGACTGCAAAAGCAATTATTAGTCTGTCAAAAACTCCAAAGGATTGTACTGTATTCCATCCATATGATTATCACAGTATCAGTTTTGGAGATATAATTGAAATCATCAAACCTCTGGGATTGAATATTGAATATGTGGAGGAAGATGAATATCAAAAAGCATTGGATGATGCATTGGCCGATAAATCAAAACAAGAAGGAGTTTCAGGTTTAATTACTTCAATCGGTTCTGGTAAAGTTAAAAAAATCTGGCTTCCTGTATCAAATGATTATACCGTACAGGCATTGTATCGTTTGGGAATTAAATGGCCGTATGTGTCTGAAGAGTATGTCTATAACTTTGTGAAATATTTGGATGATCTGGACTTCTTTAGTATTTAAGGGGATTAATGATGTATGAAAGAAATTATGAATTATTGAGGAGTAAATTCAGTGAATTTTTCCTCCCGACATTATTTACTTCAATGGCAGGAAATATCTGTTTATTTGTGGATGGTTTGATAGTGAGCTTTTTAATTGGTGCATCTAATCTTGCACCAATTCAGATTGTAGCTCCTGTGATTACTTTTGTCAATCTAATCTATTGGATGATTGGATTGGGTGGTAGTGTACTTTGTTCTGTTGCAAAGGCAGAATTTGATGATGAAAAGAGTAATTCATATTTTTCAACATCCATTATTTCACTTTTAGTAATTGGAATACTGATTTCGATATTCGGTTTGATATTTTCAGGCAGTATTACACAGTTTTTATGTTCCTCCCAGCCCGAACTGATTCCTGAGGTAACTTCATATTTCAATTCATTAATTATTGGTATGCCGTTTTTATGTTATATGATGAGTTTATCATACTTTATAAGGGCAGATGGTATGCCGTCACTACCGTTCAGGGCAATATTGATTGCAAATATTGTTAATATATGTTTTGATGTAATTTATATTTCATATTTCCATTTAGGACTTTCAGGAGCAGCATTGGCTACTTCAACAGGTTATCTTGTTGGATCAGTTTTAATTTCATATTACTTTTTTAAAAAGGACCGTACATTGGAATTTATTAAATTAAAATTAGGCAAATTCTTCGCTTTCCTTAAAAAAATTGCAACTTCCGGATTTTCATCTTCTTCAACACAGTTATACTTAACTTTAAAATTGCTTGTAATAAACTTTTTAGTTGGAATATATGTTGGAAAATCAGGTATTGTGGCATTCGGTATCTGCTATAATAGCCTGTTCATATTATATATATTTTTAATAGGAACTGCTCAGACAATGTCTCCAATAGTGTCTGTTTACTTTAAAGAAGAAGACTATTCTGGAGTTAATTACATTATTCACAGGTCTTTAAAAATCGTTGTAATTGCAAGTTTGGCTTTATCTTTGTTATTTATTGTGTATCCTCGGGCGTTATTGTTCCTGTACAGTGTTAAAAATCCTGCAGATGTTCCTGTTGTATTGAATGCTCTGCGAATATTTGCAATAAGTTATGTGGGAACAGCCATTACATTTTTATATACTTTTTATGCTCAGGCAATTCAGAAAAATAAATTATCCACTATTATTTCCCTGCTTGAAGGTTTGGTCTTGCCTATTGGGCTTGCATGCATATTGTCCATTCCATTTGCAGGAAACGGTATTTGGATTTCATTTGCAATCGCTGAAGCATTAACAATACTGTTCATCTTTGCTTATTCAAAATATATCCATAAAAAAACAGAGGGTGAATATTCAGGATTCTTTATCAACAAGCACAATGATGATGAAAAAGTATTTGAACATACAATTAATGGTAATGTAAAAGATGCTGTGGAATTGGCACAAAATGTTCAGAATTATTTATCAGACAATAAATCTGCAGCAATAGTCAGTTTAGCTATTGAAGAGATGCTTGTAAACATCATCAACAACAATGAAACAGTTAATACAATTGACGTAATTGTTAGAAATAATGCTGACAATATTTTAATATCAATTAAGGATACTGGTGTCGATTTCAATCCAGTAGTGGAAAAAGATAATCTTGAATTTGATAATATCAGTGTTTTAAATAAAATTGCAGACAATGTTGACTATTCAAGAGTATTAGGGTTAAATAGTACTGTAATAACTATTAAAAATTAACAACTTCATTATATATCGTATAATGAAGTCATTAATCCATCATCTTATTAGCTAATGCAATATGCTAATGGTGATGAGATTAATTCCACTTTTGATATGTGGGGTCAGTGTTTATGTTTGAATTAAATGTAATTTTTTTAAAGTCTTGTTTTGGCCTAATTATGTATGACTTGAAATTTAAAATATTAATCATGTAATTATTTGGAGAGGAATATATGAAAATTCATGTGATAGTTGTATAACTTTTGTTCTCTCTACACTACCTTATCTAGAATCTATATTAATTAGATATTTTCATTCATCAATATTATATTGGGGAATTTTAAAAAATATAATTAATAAAATGAATGTATTAACTTTTTGTAAGTAAATTTTTAAAAATATACTAAACTCGAAAGTGAAATTTTTGATTGCATAAATCCTGAAAATGAGTAAGTATATGATTTTAATTTTCACTATTTTCATTCTAATTTT
>Ga0256407_10010036_pt1 | contig 13395 bp, 17 predicted proteins | sample RumenRJG_04DNA_FD_193489 | JGI IMG/M metagenome (GOLD analysis project Ga0256407, IMG submission 193489) | Bovine rumen microbial communities from Lethbridge, Alberta, Canada - RJG_04 | ecosystem: Host-associated > Mammals > Digestive system > Stomach > Rumen | place: Canada: Alberta... | reverse complement strand
GGATGTACTTACACGAAACAGCCAGGGTCGGACTCACTATCTCTTCCGATTCAAGTCTCGCATATGGGTATCCTGCCTGCTCCATAAAAGAGCATCTGGCTTCTTCGAAATACCTGATGTAATTGGAGTGATGAACTATCCCCATCTGATCTGTTTCATAGTAATTGATCACTCTGTCATAATACCGCATATCTCACCCCCGACTACTGACCTGCGCACACTGTTATCCAGTCATGATCCACCGCACTGAGAAATCTGTCAAAAATATCTTCACGTTTTATCCTGAGGCTGGAAGTATTGATGCATGGATGGCATCCTATGTATTCCTGATGGAGAAGTGATTCATCGACAAGGAGCTGCACCCTGTTCTCGTTATCATTCATCAGTCCCATAACACTAGCCGATCCCGGAGTCGTGTCTATCATCTCAAGCATATATTCAGGCTCTGCAAAGTGCAGCCTTGAGCTGCCTGCCTGCTTTGAAATATCGCTGCTCCTGAAGGTCTTTTCTTCAGGGATCATCAGCATGTAAAACTTCGTTCTTTGCCTGTTGGCAAGGAAGAGGTTCTTGCATATCTTCGCCCCCAAAGCCTCTTCAACAGCCCTGCAGATCTCCGGATGAGAAGAATCCGCGGGCTCATGGTCCAGCCTGTCATATTCTATCCCCAGTTCATCGAGGAGATCATAAACTCTTATCTCTTTCTCCAGCCTGCCTGAAACATCCGCAGGCCTTCCGCTGTATCGTATCAGTTTTTCCATTGTTTATTGTTACTGCTGCATTGTCCTGTTACATATTTCCTGTGAGCTCTTCTTTGCTGAGGAGATAGTAAACCGCTCCGACCATCCCCGCATCGTTTCCTAGCGCCGCTGCTTTGAATTCAATGTCAGCAGCAAAGTCCGGCATGATCATTGAAAGCACTTTCTCTCCGAGTGGTTTTACAAGCATCTCTTTCTGGGCGGATACGCCGCCGCCTATGAGCACAAGCTGAGGATCAAATACGTGAACAAATCCCGCTATACCATAAGCGATCTCAGTTATCCAGTTATCCAGAATACTCTTTGCACGCATCTCGCCGGCTGCAGCTGCGCTGAATAATGCTTTACCGTTTCTGAATTCAGGGTCTATATCTATTGCTGATCTTATCATTGAAGAGGTCGATGCGTAACGCTCGAAACATCCGTCAAGCCCGCATATACAGTGGTCTCCTCCTGCATGTGTCGGGAAGTGTCCCAGCTCGCCTGCAAAGCCATGTGAGCCCTCCAGCAATCGTCCGCCTGTTATGACTCCGCCGCCTACTCCTGTTCCGAGTGTAATGCCGAGAACGTCTGTATAGCCTTTTGCAGCTCCGGTCCAGAATTCACCGAGTATCGCACAGTTTGCATCGTTAGCCAGCGTTACCGGAATGTCAAACTCTTTTCGAAGAATACTGCACACTTCAGTATGTGACCAGTTCGGTACGTTACCTCCGTTTATGGCAACTTTTCCTTCGACTGAATTGATGCATCCGGCTGCTGAAACGCCTATCCCTGAGAAAGCCTCTATGCCGATGCTTGCGTCAGCCAGCTCCCGTATACTGCCGATGATCACATCCATAACCGGTGCTGTACTCCCGGCTTCTGTATATACTGCTTCCTTACGAAGATGCACCTGCCCCTTATCATCAACTATTCCAAGCTTTACTGATGTGCCGCCTACATCGACACCTATGTATTTTCTATTCATCAGTTTTCTCCTTGACCGAACTCATAATCGCATACATGGGTATTATAGCAGAATAAAACTGAAAAATACGTTTTTTACACTGATGTTACCTGTCAACAAAGAAATTATGCATTATTTGTTTCAAAAAATGACCGCAGGTTCAGTTGTGTATTTTTTAACAATCAATCATGTGAAGTTTTTAACAAGCCTTGAACGTGGCACAAACCCTATGATAGGGTACGCCCGTAAGTTTGAATATTCGTATGAAGCAACTGCGGAAAGACCACTGTTGTGGCACCGAAGGAGAAAGTGCCTGCCTGCATCAGGGCAGCCATGAAGCTTTCAGGTAAACATACACAGTGCTGACGAAACTCTGGAGAGAGCCGTTTCGGTCACCGAAGAAGTAATACTTTCAGGTAAAAGTACAGGGAACATGATGCCTTTCTTTTGGCATACATGTTCCCTGTTTTGTTTTCAGGCCATGTCTGATTAAACCGATAAAGCTCTCGTCACGGATAGAACTTCTGCCCTTCCTTTCATACGGATAGTCGCTTAGTGAAGTAAGGAGAGAATAAATGGAAACTATTTCAAGTATCAATTCCGCTATCAACAATTTCGTATGGGGTGTACCGGCTATGGTATGTATCCTCGGCATCGGTCTGTATCTGAGCATCAGGACAGGATTCATCCAGGTCCGCAAGTTCGGACTTGCAATGAAAGAGACGTTCGGCAAGATCTTTACCAAGGGAGATACCAAGGAAGGAGCTATTTCTCCATTCCAGGCACTATGTACTGCTCTTGCAGCAACTATAGGAACAGGAAACATCGCCGGAGTAGCAGGAGCTGTAGCTATCGGCGGTCCGGGAGCTGTATTCTGGATGTGGATCTCAGCGATCCTCGGAATGTGTACCAAGTTCTCTGAAGTTACACTTGCAGTTCATTTCAGAGAGATCGATGATACAGGAACATATGTCGGAGGACCTATGTACTATATCAGAAACGGTCTTGGCAAAAACTGGAAATGGCTGGGCTATGTGTTTGCAACATTCGGTATCTTCGCAGTATTCGGAACAGGCAATGCAACACAGGTCAATACTATCACTACTTCGATAGACACTGCCCTCACCTCCTACAATGTTATGGGTGAGAAAGGTATCGGAACACTCAATTTTATCATCGGTATCATCCTCGCTGTTCTCATCGCATTCATCCTCATCGGTGGAGTTCAGAGGATCGGCGCAGTTACTGAGAAGCTGGTTCCGTTCATGGCAGTTTTCTATATCCTTCTCGGCCTCGGAGTAATCGTTATCAATTACAGATATATCCCTACTGCTATCGGAAGCATCTTTGAAGGAGCATTCAGCCCTGCAGGAGTCACAGGCGGCGTCGTAGGCAGCATGTTCCTCAGCCTGCAGAAAGGTATCGCAAGAGGTATTTTCTCCAATGAAGCAGGCCTTGGTACCGGTTCAATGGCTCACGCCAGTGCTGATGTAAATCATCCGGTCAAGCAGGGTTTCTTCGGGATCTTCGAGGTATTCGTAGACACCATTGTCATCTGCACCATGACAGCCCTGATCATCCTCTGTGGTCGCGCAAACTTTGAGTATGGACAGCCTGCCGGAGCTGAGCTCACCATCCAGGGATTCACAAATACTTACGGAAGCTGGGTATCCATCTTCACAGCAATCGCAATGTGCTGCTTCGCATTCTCCACTATCCTCGGCTGGGGACTGTACGGAACCAGATGCTCTGAGTTCCTCTTCGGCAGCAAAGCTCAGAAGCCTTTCCTGATCGTATATGCTCTTGTAGCTATTCTCGGAGCAACTATGGATCTCGGACTTATCTGGGAAGTAGCAGAGACCTTCAACGGACTTATGGCCATCCCTAACCTGATCGGAGTATTCCTTCTCTCCGGAACAGTTGTAAAGCTGGTCAAGAACTACTTCAGCGGGGATGAGTACATTCCGTATCATGAGCAGAAGAAAATGCTTGAGAAATAATATAGAATAATAAAAGGCTGCGTCGTCACCAATGCGATGACGCAGTCTTTTTCTTTCTCACACAACAATTATGATCTAAGCTCTACAACACTCTTTCAATTATCATTTCAACGGAACCCTCTTCAAGAGAATTGTATTCGTCATAATGGATATGATCTCCCGGTACTGCGTCGGCCAGTACTGCGAGTTGACCGGCAAGAGACTGTAATCCTTCTCTGTTAGCCGAAATAGTGACTATGCCATTATCTCCATTGACTGCTATTGAAAAGCCATCGACCCATTTTACGATCATTCTTTTACCCTCTCAGATCCTGATCCATAAAGTTGTAATCATCCCCAAAAAGAAAACTTATCTGTCCTGAATCCTGTTCGCATGCAAGAGACACCTGAGGTCTGCTAAGGAAGTCAGGCAGCCGCTCATCATCTTCGATCCAGGGTCTTATCTCATCCCTTCCGATCATGACAGGCATACGGTTATGGACCTTTATCATTGAATCATTCGCATCAGTAGTCAGTATCGTAAATCTCGGCACACCCTGCTCGCTGCGATAGAAACCGGCAAGCAGAAGAAGTCCACCTTCCGGCGATGTGAACCGATACCTTGCTTTGTACGGATCCCATTCATAAAAACCGCTCGCAGGGATCAAGCAGCGCCTTTTCGCTATGCTGTCTGCAAAAGTCCTCTTTTCTCTTGCGGTCTCAGCCCTCGCATTGATGATCAGTCCCTTTTTTGCTGGATTGGAGAAGCCCCAGACCATTTCCGAAACACCGATGGAGCGGCCTTTCTCATCATCCCTTTGTTCTGTACTGTGTAATATAACCGCAGCCTGAGATGGATATACATCCCGCCGGGCTGTTCCTATACATGGTAAATCAGGCAGCTTAACTACCTGCTCTGCCCTCATCAGCTCTCTGAGCTCTCTTTCAAAGTCTTCGTAATAATATCTGCAGCACATATTCCCTGTAATCACATATTTCTTAACACTTCCAGACCCAGGATCAGAGCTTTCTCATGAGATCCCATGCCGAAATTTCTCTGATCATACTCCTGGACATTTGCCAGAGAGTCTCCGGTAAACAGGAACTGTCCGAATTCAGCATTTCTTTTCCTGCAGCACGCTGCAAGAGCAGCGCACTCCATTTCAACTACATCACAACCCTCTTCCAGCCGGTACTTTACCATGTCTTCTGTTTCTCTGTAGAACCCGTCAGTTGTCCATGTTGTGCATGTGACAACTGGAAGCCCATGACTCTCAAAAGTTTTTTTAATCGCTGAAACAGGTCCTTCATCCAGTTCTATATATCTTGAAGCAGGCAGATAATGATATGAAGTACCCTCTGATCGAAGTGCTCTGGTCGGTACCATAAATGCATTTTCAGGGATATCAGATAGAACCCCGCACGAACCGACTGCGATCACTTTTCTGCAGCCGCAAGAGAAAAGCGTATCCAGTATCATTGCGGCTGCAGCTGAGCCTATCAGTGACTGGACCAGGCATATGTCTTCTTTTTCTTCGTGGAGAATATAGATCTTTATGTTGTGGAAAACGGTGATAATCTCCTCTGCCACTTCCGCTTCGTTGCTCTGTGCATACGAATGAACCACATCACCCAGAAATGCAAACAGACACTTCTCCGGAAGCTTTAAAGCTTCGCAATCATGATCCGGTTTTATAACTTCTTCAGAGCTGTTATCGTATTCAAGAATCGGTATCCCATTTTTTAATATCATTAAGCTGTCTCCAAAAATGAAAAATTGTTTTGAGAATAGAAAAGCTATCTGTACTCGTAGATCAGTTTATCGTATGTCTTTTCGCCGACCGTGATACCGTCCTTTTCAGCATCAACAAGCTGCATACCTGACTTTTCAAGTACTCTCTTCGATCCGATATTTTCCGCAGCGCACCAGGCAGTCACACAGGATATACCCTCATTTTCTGTTAAGTATTCCAGCACTCTCGTTAATGCTTCAGTCGCATAACCGCGCCCCTGCCATCTTTGCACTACGCTGAAACCTACCTCGATCTGATCATCTTCATAATCATAGGCTCCGATCGTCCCGATAACAACATCATCAAAATCCATCACCCACGAATAAACATGTTCGTCATCATAGCTGTCGATAAAACGCCGAACGGTTTCCTGCGCCATTTCCGGAGTCGCGTATGGATTCCATCCCGAGTATTTATGCATCTCAGGATCTGTGCCCAGATACTGATACAGCGGCTCGGCATCTTCCGGGCGGTATCTGCGCAAAGTAAGGCGTTCCGTCCACATCTCAGCCGTACCATGTACTTCGATCTCTTCTATGGATTCGATCTGCGAATTGTATATAAGGTAGTTTTCAATGAAAATACCGTCCTCGTCTCCGCCATATTCACACATCAGAAAATCGTAATTACCATAACTTGCGAGACCTGTAAAAGTCTCCCCATATATGTCCTCTATGCGGACATACTTTTGATCATATCTTGATAGATCGTACATTATTTATCACCTTACTCTTTACCTAACCACCCATTGGCTTTGATATCGCGTCAAAGATTGCTTTGCTTAGAAGAATTTCTTTGATATCATCACTCGACGACAATTCCAGTGATTCAATGTTCACGGCCAGATCTTTTAATCTTTTTTTGAGTTCACCGTCAAGTATCTCATCATAGGAAAGCCTTGGAATGGTATTGTTTAAGAGATCCATCAGCTCATCGTTTTTAGGAGCAACTTTGATTTTGATGCTTTTATTATCTCTCGTCACAAATTTAGCCATAGTCATAAATCCTCTTTTCCATAAGCTTTTCGCAGATCGTGCTGCACACAGAATTCCATATTGATCTCGCGGATCTCCTTCTTGCCATCAATATAATCCTGATACATATCTATAAGCCCTGCAGCACAACCATCACAGGCGCCATTGATATTCCCAATGGACTCTGCGACGATCTGTTCGCGTTCTTCCCTTGTCGTATCTTTGATCAGAATTGAATCCATAGCTACTTCTTTTTCTTTGGTGCAGGCAGTTCATCATACATTGCTTCAATGAGTTTGCATAGAAATGCTTTATCTTCTACATTATCCACAAGCAGCATTTCCTTTGCTCCTTCATACGGAAGTTCCCGGCATGCGCCCGGCATCATAGCTGCTGCGGATCTCGTTGGTTTTACAAGAAACCGGTCATCATAAATACCACCAACAACCTTACCATCATAGTAGATGATATACTCGCCCATCATCGAGCGGCAGGTAATGCCGTGAAGTTCAGAAAGCTGCTCCAAAATGTAGTCAAGGTATTCCTTGCTTGATGCCATATATTACACCTCCTTAACAGGATGCCTGATCACCGTTTTCAATTTATCCGGCACTACCTTTCGGGCATCGCTCAGATATATCTCATGATGAAGCCTCTCATCATTGATGTCCAGAACATATCCCAAGTCTTCCATGTATTTATGCATTTTGGCAACAGTTACAGGTTCATCGTCATATGAGCCTACATGCAGGCACTGCACGCACGTCCCCTCTTCATATGTGAAAAACTCTACTTTCGAGAAGTCAGCTTTCTTCTTCTCAGTCGCCTCTGCGATAGCCCAGTCAAAATCAGCTCTGGTCACGAAATCCGGCAGCCTGATTACAGATATCCAGTTAAATGTCTCCTTATGAGAATAGTCTACTCCAGTAACACCATCCTGCCACCAGAATCCTTCAAGCGGAGGGACTACATAATCGAAATATCCATCGATCTTGTGGTCTCCCTTCTTGCTCATCTTGATAGTGAATGCTATAGCATACAGCATGCCAATAGCCTTCTTGTATTCGCCATCTTCAAGGTTAGGATCACCTTTGCCCCTGACAGCGATGTAATTCATGACCGGAACATCAACTATAGAAGGCTGGTTCTTCGGCATATAGAATTCTTTGTATTCCTTTTTGAAGTCAAACGCCATAAGCGGTTTTCTCCTTTGCTATACTAACATATTTGTTCTGACCAATAATGTATTCATTATCAGTATACAAAAAAGGCATATCAAAACAAATGCCCGCTGCTGTGAATATGAAAAAACGGGCTAATCAAATCTGCAGGTATGGTATAATCGAAAAACAATGGGCTGGAGTATAAAGGGAGAAACATGGATATTCAATTCAGACTAGGAACGGTAGATGACGCCGGTATGATAGTCGGTCTCATCAATGAGCTTGCAGAATATGAGAAGCTGCCGGATAAGATCACAACAACAGAGGAAGACATCCGCACGGCAATAGCTAACAGGGATATAGAGACTATGTTCGCGAGTTGGGAAGGAAAAGAAGTAGGATTTGCGATGTTCCTCGATAACTACGCATCCATATTCGGCGCCAAAGGCATGTTCATTGAAAACCTTTATGTCAGACCTGAATACAGAGGCAAAGGTATAGGTGAAGCCATGATGAAGGAGCTCTGCCGCATAGCGGTAAGCCGCGGATACAAAAAGGTAGAATGGCACTGCCTCGAATGGAACGAACCGGCAAACAATCTGTATCTCAAACTTAATGCAACCCAGAAAAGAGACTGGATATTCTACCGTCTGTTCGGTGAAACTCTTGAAGAACTCGGCAAATGATCTGTTTGATTATATACTGCGATTAAAGTACCAAAAGCTACATGGAATGAGCAGAGAGGAAAACTATGGAAAAGAAATTCTACAATGCAATGATGATATGTATCTCACTCATGCTGATCATGAGTATGACATTCGTTTTTACGGGGTGCAGCAACAGCAGTGAGAAAAGCAGTGAATCTGCCGAAGCGGAGCAGAATGCAGCAGCCGAAGAAACTGAAATAGTTCAGGAGAGTGCAGGCAGCGGACAGACTTATGATTTCCCGCAGTGCGGGTTCGGCTTTGAGCTGCCCGAGAATGTCAAGCTCACAAAGGGATTCATTGAAGCCAAAGATATCGGAGAGATCAAATACAATGGTGGGCTTTCATATGCATATCCGCTATATTGGGACTGTACAGAAGAAGAGTTTAAAAATCAGACTGATGCAGATGTAGGTAAGAGTGTTGCGGGAGGATCTTTCACTATCATATGTGCCGGCGGCGGCAGAGATCTGGAAACGATGAAGAAGGATTTTACCGAACAGATCATACAGGAATCGGGAGAAATAAGCGAAGAGCAGATCGCTTTTTTGAATCAGTTCAAGCTGTTACATCAGGAAGGCGAATACACCTGGTTTTACGCAATGGTTCCGAAAGCTGACAACCTGCCGGAGGGATATCAGGAGGAATTTAACGCTTTTTATGATGCGACTGACGAGATATTAAAAAACATGAAATTTTATGAGCCTCAGATCTGGAGAGGCAGCGAAGACGGAACTGTCATAAACTTTGAGACTACCGATCTCGACGGCAACGCAGTGAAATCCGAGGAACTCTTCTCACAGAGCAAAATCACATTAATCAACATATGGGGAACCTACTGCGGCCCTTGTATCGAGGAGATGCCGGGACTTGAGGAGCTATATAAAGATTATGCAGAAAAAGGCGTCAATGTTGTCGGAGTGGTAGGTGATGTCACTGTCAGTAACGATAAGAAGCTGCAGGCTGCAAAGGATATAGTAGGTGAAAACGGAATAACATTCACTAATCTGCGTGCATGGGACGGATACAAGGATCAGCTTGCATGCAGGGCAACACCGACTACTTACTTTATCGACAATCAAGGCAGACTGATCGGTGATCCGGTTCTTGGTGCCAACGTATTGAAGTACAGGAAGAGTCTGGATGAGCTCCTCGAAACATTACAATAGGAGCAAGTTGTAAAATCGGAAGTATAAGAATAAGCTTAAAAAACAGCAAGATCCATGGCAGGCATATCTTCAAGCCCGCCATGGATCTTTTCGCGTATTTGTCCTGCTGTCATTCTTTCAGCATTTATAGAATCAGAGATCCGGCTTCCCCGGTAATTGCTTTCAGATAGTCTATAAGCATACCCGCATCTGAGGGGGTTGCACTTCGGAGAAGGATAGCTATGGTGTCAGAGAAATCCAGTTTTTAACTTTTTTTTATAACAGACGCCGGGAGCTTCAGCTCCTGGTTGAATTTCTCCTATAATCGTATATTTAATTTTTCATAACATTCAAATGGATTATTAGATACTCCATTATATGTAATATCTAAAACTTCATCTGAAATTTGCAAATCATTTAAGGATTTAAGATTATCAAAATTATTAACTGCATAATCATATCGCTTACTTTGCATTAATTGGGCTTTAATTAATCTTTTTACATTGTATGTCATTTTATCTAGATCCCATGTTTTTACATCAATTTCAGCTTCTCTATGTTTATCTAATCTCCATTGTAATACTCGACGTTTCTTTTCATCCTCTACTGCATTTATTCGCTCTTCTGTAATAGTATCAACAAATTCAGTTAATGTTTTCATAACTTGAGCCCAAAAATAACGCCAGTCATCAATTGACCACATATCTTGTTCTTCTTTAGTTGAATATAATCGTTTATTTAACCACTCCATTACGAATCCTCACTCATGCTTTACCATAAGGCAATCTCTGCCGCATCGGACTGCTGCCCATCCTATTCCCTGACTTGACCAAAAGGAGTTTTTTAATTATTTCTACATGAAATTGCTTTTTCGCCCTTTTCATGTAGGAAAAAGCACCTCATACTCTGTTATTCATCATTATACATTGTTCGCCGGTGATCCATGTTGGCAGATAAAGCCTGAATAACTGCATGCAGACAGCTTTTCCAGTATAAACTCAGTCCCAGACGAGTTCGGCAGTGACAGGTCCTATGCTGTTTTCCTACACAAATCTATGAAAAACAGGATGTCATGTAGAGTATTTCTGAAAACTCCTTTTTCTTTTCTCTTATGTATAGATAAACCACGCATATTCATTCAGGAATAAGCATAGCTATACATTATAGCTCACAGAGGCATGCTGCAGACTTTTTTTGGTGTGATTTCAGGCTGAAACAGAATCATATTCTGCCTGCGTGTATCCGGCAAATTGCGAGTTGGTGTTCTCATCTTATATGAAGCAATAAAAAACCGCAAGCCTCCTAAACTTGCGGAATTGGTGGAGCGTAGGGGGATCGAATTCTCAAGCTATTGCTGAACACGTTGAAATGAAAGGAGGACAGCACGCCATCTCTTTCCATCCAACCACTCATCCAACCACTTCGCATCAAACAAGTGCTATATGATATGACCTTTTCACAGTTGACGAAGCATCATGTCTGGAGATAGCTTATGGAGGCTGTTATTTATACGCACATCCCTAACCGGCTGTAGAAAATCTCGCTTTTAAGCCTACATAATACTGCAAAGGATAAATACCATTACACTTCACATTTTTATCGCTTAAATCGAAAAATTGAGATTTAGCTCAAAGTCAAAGTGTTGAAATTTCAACGCTTCCAACACTTCTTCTTTTCACATTTTCATGGGTACATCCCTCATTTATTTGCGTTTCCACAATAGGGCCGAATCAGCCTTCATCTGTTCTATCATGCCCTTTTGTTCCTGCTCAGAAGTATCGGCCGGAATCAGATCCGGATGCTTATTATTCATCAAATCCTGATCAACTACATATTTTTCCGGCAGATAATATACTTCTGTCACGACATCATCATGGAGTTTATCGTTATCATCAACGCTCTGCCCCTTCAGTTCCGCATAGTTCTCAATCATTCTCTTTTGATTAGGCTGTTTCTCGAAATGCCTGGAATAAATACTGCTGGTTAAATATGTGAATACAATACAGTGGTTAACGTTATCTACGGTCTCGGTTATATACTGGAACTCATTGTGGCGGTAAAAAGTATTGTCAGAGTACATTATGCCATTATCAGTAACCGTGATTCCGGACTCATCGTATGGGATATAACTCTCGTGTGATTCAATGTAATAAATCCCTCCAAGAACGATTAAAACCGTAATCAACGCTGCAACGATAACCTTTATTGCAAAGTGTTTTCCGTGCTTCTGTTCTTTAGTGATTTCACTGACCATTTTTCTGTCTCCTTTCAGCATCGCATCCAAAGAAATATCAAAGGTATCACTTATAAGAACGAGAGTCTCAAGATCAGGATAGCTCTTGCCATTTTCCCAGTTTGAGATCGTCTGCCGCGTCACGCTGCAGATCTCTGCAAATTCTTCTTGTGTAAGCTTATGCTCTTTTCGTATTTCAGCGATCCTTTTTCCTAGTTCCATCTGAATGCTCCTTGGATTTGATTTGCATGGTCAGTGTAGATTCATTGTACATCAGAGTCTATCAAAGAGCTTTTACATTCGATAAAATCATTGCGCAAAGAATCTTTGCATATGAAAAAGGCAGCAGTTTTTTACCGCTGCCATCGTAATTGTTTATTATGCTGAGGGTTTATCTCTCGTAAAAGCCCGTTATCGCTTCATTCAGAAAAGCTGCAAATCCTTCCCCGTATTTCTCATCTGTGGCTGTCTGAACTTGCTTATCAAGATATGCTCTGGCCTGACTCAGCATCATGCCTTTCTCTTCTTTTAATTGGAGTAGCTGTTTCAGTACGAACCCGTACTCTCCGATCAATTGACGGATCTCAAAACAATTCACATCCAGATTATGCTTCCTGCTAAGATCCTCCAGTATTCTGTCTATCCGTTTTTTATAGCTTTCTCTGATTTCTGTGCTAAGCGGGTTCTTTACAGAATCGGCGTACTCATCTTTTCCGCCGTACCACTCAACAATCTTAGCATACTGGCGCTGAACCTTTTCTGATCCGACCGCCTCCAGGTAGTGCTCTCGCCACTTATCAACTGAACCAAACTCTTTCGCAGCCTCGTTCTTCATCTCATCGGGCATATTTGCGAGCATAGCATTGAATAATTCTGTAGATTCTTCTCTTGTAAAGACTGTAAAATCCATCTCTGCTCCTTTCAGTGCAGCGTCGATACTGTCGATCAGCCGGTTAAGCCGGTTTCTTTCTGATTCCAGCATCTTTTTCTGCATCTCCAAAACGTGATACTTATCAAGAGCAGGATTGTTAATGATCTCTTTTATCGAGTTAAGCGGTATATCCATCTCCCGGAAATAAAGGATACTGCGAAGTGTTTCCAATGAAGTTTTATCATAAAGCCGATATCCGGCATCACTCTTTCCAGTCGGATGGAATAGACCTATCTCATCATAGTATCTGAGTGTCCGTGCACTGACACCAGACAGTTCTGACATTTCCTTAATTGTCATCATATGAACGCTCCTCCTGTCTTGATGTCAAATACTATAGTGCTTCACGTAACGTTAAGGTCAAGAGCAAAAGGCAATTATTTGCCACACTCTTACTTCCACCAACTATAGCGCAACTATAGGTTGCCCTTATGTCATTCCGTCTTCTTGGTTGATCTTTCCTGAACACGCTCTGACAAATCGTTGTGCTTATTGATTCCTGTTACATTACTTGGAAGATCATTCATCGCGCCAACCGGAGGGATACTTATGGATTCTCCTTTAGATGCTTTGAGCAACGTTCTTATTATCGCGATAACAACAATAATGCCAAGTATGACACCCATAATGATTCCTATCTTATCGGAAATGAATTCTAATGTATGAAGAATATGACGTAATAAAAGAGCATACTACAAAGGGACACGAAGTGCTTAAAGATATAAGTGCTGTACCTGAACTTGCGGTAGGTGCGCTGTCTCATCATGAA
>Ga0256407_10010034_pt1 | contig 13396 bp, 9 predicted proteins | sample RumenRJG_04DNA_FD_193489 | JGI IMG/M metagenome (GOLD analysis project Ga0256407, IMG submission 193489) | Bovine rumen microbial communities from Lethbridge, Alberta, Canada - RJG_04 | ecosystem: Host-associated > Mammals > Digestive system > Stomach > Rumen | place: Canada: Alberta | collected... | reverse complement strand
AATCCCCATATAATACATTTCCAAATATTAATTTTTTTTAATAAAAATAATTATTTTATAAAATTTTAAATATATTTAATTTAACTTTAATAATTAATTAATAAAATTAATGAATAAGTTGATAGAATAATAAGAAAGTCTTATCAGTTTCAGGAAGTCCACTAATTGATTTTACTTTAGAATCATTAAACTCATACCATTTTTGGTCAAAAATATTTTTGGTAAAAGCGACATTGTGCCCATCATCAGCACTTCCATAATGTTTAATAAATCCTACTAATTCATATTCCTTATTGAAATTATTTAATTTTTCTAAATTTTTTGTTTTAAGTGTATAAGGAATAGTAATATCATGAGAATACATACCTTCTTCTCCAACTCTTTTCAAATTTATTATAAAGACAGGAGGTAATTTAACTATACTAATAACATGAGATAAATTATTTCTTCCACAAGATGAACAAGGGAATTCTTTATCATCTTTTTTATCTTTTGTAAATAAATATGAATTAATACATTGTTCTAAACTTTTATGTTTTATTTTTCCATCATATAATGATAAAAATAAGACATTATTACCTTGGAAATTTATTTTCGTATGGTTACATGCTGAGCAAATCAATTCACTCATTTGAAAATTATAAAACAAATCATGAATTAATGAATTATTTTTTGATTCAAATTTTGTTATAAATTTTTTAAGTTCAGATGTTTCTTTGCCATTCAAATTTAAAAAAGAAAATTCTGATATATCTGTTACTTTTTCTTTAGTCTTTGGAAGTATTTTCTGCAAATATGAAAATAAGTAAATTAGAAAGAAAGTTGAATCATTACTTTTTCTTCCTTCAAAATTTTGATAAACTTTACTGAAATTTGTCTTAAATTCAGATATATCAACTGAATTATATTTTGAGTAATATAAAGAATTTATAAGCTTTTTAAATGATGATAAAATATTATCATCTATATTTGTATTTAATATTTTTTCTGAAAATGATTTAATATTTTTTAAAATTTGAATAACTGAGCTCATATAGCAATTGAGTTCTAAGTTTATAATGCCAACCTTACCATTGCCATTTCCATTTTTAATTTTATAATCATTTATTGATTCTTCATTTTCTTTATTTTGTTCTTCATTTAAATTTACTGATCTATTATTATTTCCATTGGATATTTCGATAGTATCACCTATATCTGAAATAATATTTTTAATTAATTCAAATTTATTTTCGAATAATGTAATTTTATTAATTTTTTCTTTGAGCAAATTATTATGATTTTCATTTTTCTTTATTTCATTTTCTAAAGATTTTTCTAGTTCAAATTTTTGTTCCTCTAGTTTTGAAATTATAGTCTTTTGTTTATTTATTTCATCTAAATAATTACTTTTATTTATTAAAACAGTCTTTAATTCGTTTAACTTTTTTTCTTTTTCAATTTTTAATTTATCAATTTCATTTTCCTTGTTTTTAATTTGATTTTCATAGCTTTTTAAATGCTTTTTTAATTCTTGTATATTTTTTTCGCTTTTTACCATAGCATTCTTATAACTGAGTTCTTTTTTTTCATTTTCCTTTTGAATATTTTTTAATTTTTGATTTTCTAGCTCAATTTTTTCTTTTTTTTCTTTTAAGCTTTGAATTTCTTTCTTTAAATTTTCATTTTCTGATTTCAATTTTTCATAATTTTCAGCCATATTATAATCATCATTTGAAAATCCTTCATATTTACCTTTTGATTGCTCATAATAATCATATTCATCATCATATTTTATTTCCTCTTTAGGTTCGTAGTTTCCACCATATTTATTATTATATTCATAATAATGACCATTATTTTTATAAGTTTTTTTACCTAAATATTCTCTATTTCCATTACCTGAATAGTTTTGGTACTTTCCTTTATTTCTAAACGCTTTATTATAATTCATTGAAAAAGTATATCTTTGTTGAATTTATACTTTATTTTTCCTAGAAAATAGTTAAATCGACTAAAAATAGTTAAGGATTGTTTATATAATATTTTGAAATTATTAAAGAACAATATGAGAATATTAATTATGGATACCACAGGCAAAAGAGAATTTATTGAAGTAAATCCTAATGATAAAGTTAAAGTCCTAAAAGAAATACTATCTAATAAAAAAGGAATTAATGATGAAATACAATTGCACGTTAATGGAGATTTTCTTGAAGATGACAAAACAATTGCTGAATGTGATATAGAAGAAGATTCTCCAATTATATTTGTTCATCAATTTCGAGGAGGAAAATAAAACATATTTGTATATATAGATATGATAAATATATTTCAATTTTATTCCTTAAATAATAAATCTTTTTTATTAAATTTATTTTGATTTATCTAAATAAAATAAATGAGTACATTTACATTTTACAAAATAAATTTAATTTATTGAATTTAATATTATTGATAAATAAATAATTTAAAAAGCATAATTAAATTAAGCAAATAAAACATTAAAATCTTTTTGTAAATTATTAATAATAAATTTAATATTCATAATAGTAATATTATTTAATTAATTAAAAAATAACTTTATTTAGAAACATATTTAAATTTTGGCATTCTAATATGTATATCTTCATTATCTTTTTCATCTGCTAAAATTTTAAAATATATATTTCTTTTTGAACGACTTTCATTTATATTTTTTCTTATTAATCCAATTGAATCATAGTAATTGATTAAAAAATCCTTTTTTAAATTAGATTCATCTTTTATCAAATTTTTATTATTTAAAGAATATAATCCATTTATTTCTATATTATATTTTTCATTAATAAAATCTAAAAGTTCTTCAACAGTTTTATTTCCTTCTATTTCTATATAATCCCAGCAAGTGAAATTAGGAGGAACAACTTTAGTTAAAATGTTTGTTTCCGAATTTTTGCTATCTTGATTTATATAAGGTTTTTTTGGTTTAATTATCATAAAAAATGGAGTAGATAAATCAATTGTAATTTGTCTTAAATAATTTATATCATTTGTTTGAAGCAAAGAGTAAATTTGGGTTGATATAAAACCAACTATACTTGATGTTGTTGTTGGTATTGAAGGTACTATATTTCCCGAAATAAATTTAACTTTATCTCTTGAACAAAAATCTATATTGAAATTAGAAGCTCTTAAATTTGATGATATATATAAAAAATCAACCTGATGATTTTCATCATGATCTTTTTCAAATAATTGTTCATGTATTTTATCTAATTTTTCTTTTGATATTTTTTCTGAATGTAATCGCAATAATTCTGATTTTATTTCTTCAATTCTCTTTAATTTTTCTTCTAAATATATTTGTTTAGTAATATCCAAATATAATTCATCAGATATTGATATTTCATTTTCTTTTAAAAATTCTTTTTTATATTTAGTATCATTGTTATAAGGAATATTTAATGAATCAGCCAATAAATAAGAAAAATATTCAATATAGTAATAATTAGTTTCATCATCTGGATTATATTCTATAATATGAGGTAATCTGTTACTACCTTTCCAGAATTTAGTTCCATTTTCTAACAATTTATCTGGAGGATTTAGCACAAGGGTATCATTTATTTGTTTTTTGAAATTTAAATAAAATATTCTTTTTGCAAAATTCAAACATTTATCAAAACTTTTAGATTTTAAAATTTCCAAATAATTTTTAATATATATTAATTTTTCATATAAATCATTTCCATCATTATTCAAAAAAAATTCTGTTGGATTTTCAATAAAATTTTTTAATAATCTTATATTATTATTAAAATATTCAAAGAATTTATCCTTGCTCCATTCTATACAATGTTCAATTAATGATGGTAAATTTCTTATAGTACACATGCCAATTTTTTGATTTATACTATTTTCACTACCTGAATATTCCTCAGATACGAAAGGAATTATTAATTTACTACTTGCATTTTCTCCCAAAGTACCACATTCAATTAAATTAACTCTATGATAAGTACATTGATTATTAAGATAATTTCTGGCTTTTACATTATCAACTGCTATTAAAACAAAATTTTGTTTCTTATAGAAATTTTCATCGAATATATCTTCAGTTTCTTCTCTTACTTCAATTTGCAAACTTTCACAATTAAAATCAGGATTTATCTTTTTAACTTCTTCACATGCTATTAAAGATTTACTTTTTCCAATATGCTCTTTTCTGAATAAAAATTGTCTATTTAAATTTGAATTTTCTATGCAATCATTATCAGTTACTGTGACTTTAGAATTATTTTGTGCTCCTACTCCCATCAAAGCTAAAATTTTTAAATATTCACATCCTACAGCTCCAGCTCCAACTAAAAATAAGTTTAAGCTTTGAATTTTTTTAACAAATTCTTGACCATAAATTGAAATTAAATCATCATATCTACAATTTAATAAGGCTCTATTGGGATTTTGTAAATTAATAATAGTTTCATCATATATATCAAACCAAAACCACTGATTTAAAGGACAATATAATCCTGTATATTTTATTGCTTCTTGGGCCACAAATCCCCCTAAAAAAGAGCAAAGAGAAGGATGTTGGCTTCTTGAGAATTTGAAAATATCTTTAATCATTTTTTCATTTTTCTCTATATCTGGTAAACCTTTAAAAAATCCACTTTCTTTATCTGTATTTTTTGAAAATTCTAATACCTCATTAAATAATTCTTGAGATTCTAATTCATCATTAAGCTTTGGCAGGCATCCATTTTTATCATAATATTTTTGAAAAGTAATAAATAAAATATGCAATAATTTTTTTCTTCCAATTTTATTTTTTGAATAATCATATTTAAGTATATTATCATTAGGATTTTTAAAATTTTCTTCGAAAGTCTTATATTTCATTTTACAAGGATAAAAAAATTGTTCAACTATACCACCACCTGTATATTCAGAAAAATTGGAAGTATCTCCAATAAAAAATTCTTCACAATTTTCTGGATTAGCTTCATATTTTATTGGTCCAGATGAATTTAATTCTGTCATTCCCTCTACTTCTTTAAATATTAAGTATCCTTCATCGCTTAATCTTTTATTAGTAGATTTCAAGTCTAATATTAATTTTCCTTCTTTATTTTTAGTAATATCAGAAACATAAAATTTGGCTTTTTCTTTTCCTGTTTTATCTAAAATAGTATGGTTTTCCCCGAAATCACTAAAAGTTATACCTATTAATCCTAAAGAAAAAGTATATATAAATCCTTTATTATTTTCATGACATTCTTTATTTATTTTTTTAATAATATCTGATTTCATCATTTCAGTAATTATGACGACATCAAAATCTTTTATTTGAGAAAAATAGTTATTTTCTATATACACTCTTGTAGCAGGATTTAAATCTGATAATTTTTTCAAACAAGCTTCATCTCTTCTTTCTTTTTTAGTTACGTTTTCCTTTGTTAAAAAATAATTACATCCTAAATCATTTATTTTACAAATTTCATCGTCAAAAATTGCAACTTTATAAGGGTTTGATAAAATGATATTTTTAGTTATTTCCAATCCATATCCTCTAAGTCCAATTATTAATATTTTTAATTTAGATAATATTTTAGTTATTTCTATTCCATAAGTTCTTATTTGTCTTGATAATTTATCATGATCTATTGAATCATTTTTATCGAAGTTTAATTCAAACATTGATATTATTATATTGAAAAAATCAGCAATTAAAAAAATATATATCTGTTCAAAATGTATAACTAATTTTTATGAAAAATAGTCATTTTTAAAAATAGTTAGCCAATCTTGTGAATATTAATAAAACAATAGAAATTATAAAGAAAAGCTCTATGGGGAATGATATTGATTGTAAAAAAGAGAGAAAATATAAGAATAAAGACATTAAAGATTCTTTAAATATAGATTCTGAAAATAATATATTAAAAAATGACGATATATTAAATACAAAAATAAAAAAAAATATTTTAGAAAATGATTTCCAAAATGAACTTATACAAGGATTGAAAAATATTAATCTAAATTTAATTTCTTTAAATGAAAAAAATAGCCAAATAAATAGAAAATCAAATGAAAATATAGATAATTGTAATTTTTATCCTTATCATGATTATGCTTTAGATGAAATGAAAAGTGAATTTATAAAAAAAAAGAATAAAAATTTTAAAAATGCAATAAAAAATGAAATAAAAAATACATTTATTAAACCAATTTTAGATGAACTTGGGAATAAAACTAAAGAAATTTCAGAGCTCAAAAAATTATTGGAAAATATGAATAAAAATATAAATGATAATAAATCAAAAATGGAAAAAGAAATTGATTCAAAAATTAAAATTATTGGAAAAAAAACAGATAATTTATATGAGCAATTTGAAAATAATAAAGTTAATACAGAAAAAAATTTTCAGAATTATGATAACAAATTTATTAATTTAAATAAAACTATAGAAAATATAAATTTAAACATAAAAGATGTCAAAAGTGAGAATAAAAAAGAAGTCGAAAATTTACAAACTAAAATATCTAATAACATAAATAAATTTAAAAATGATATATATTCAGATATAAATTCAAAAGACATAGAATTTAATTCTAAATTAGAAAATATAAATAAGTTTAGTAAACAAAATAAATCAAATATAGAAGAAATAAAAACGCAATTAAAAAAATTGGAAGAAAAACAACAAAAATTAATGATATTGGATGAAAGTAAAACTAAGAAAATAAATGAATTAAATGAAAAGATAAAATCAAATAAAAATCAAATAAATAATTCAATTAGGCAAATTGATGAAATTAATCGAAATTTAAAAAAAAATATGCAAGATGTTGTGAATGAATCTTTCAAAAAGTTCAACAATCTTTTTCAAAAAAATTATGCAATAAATAAATATAAAAATCAAAAAGAATTAAAACTAAAATTATTTTCCGAAAAAAATTATGCACAAGTAGGTTTAAATAATATTGGAAATAATTGTTATCAAAATTCCCTTTTGCAGATCTTAAAAAACATTCCAAAATTCGTATATAATTTTTATCTTATGAATAAAAATTCCGATAAATTTTTATTAAGCTTAAAAAATTTATTTCTAAATACTTGTTTTTCAAATCGTAGCTCATTTTGTCCTGATGAATTTAAATCACTTTTGGGAAAAGAAAATAGCAAATTCGCTGGTAATAATCAATATGATTCAACAATATTTTATATTTCTTTATTAAATATTATTCATAAAAAAATAAATAAACCAAAAATAAATTTAAAAGAAGCACTAAATATGAGTCTATATAAAGATAAAAAACTCGATGAAAAATTTAAAATTTGGAAAGATAATTATCTTTCAAAAAATAAGAGTTTTATAATTGATTATTTTTATATTTTTTTTACAAATGAAATTAAATGTGATTCATGTGGGTATATATCTCATAGTTTTCAATGTTGCAACTACTTAGATTTTCCTATTATTACAAAAAATGGAAAAATTGATAATTTAGAGGAATGTTTTTCAAATTATCAAAAAACACAATTTATTGGAGAATGTTCTGAATGTAACGAAGAAAAGTTATATCAACATTACATTCTTTTGGAATTACCACCAATATTAATAATTAATTTAAAAAGAGTTGGGGAAACAAAAGCTTATTTTAATGATATAGATATTCCTTATAAATTAGAAATGGATAAATTAAAAATATATAAAAATAATAATTCAATATATGAATTGAGAGGATTTATAAAACACTCAGGAAATGAAAATAGTGGCCATAATTATGCTTTTTGTAAAAATATTTTTGATGATTTATGGTATGAATATAATGATAGTTATTGCAGTCCTATTAAAGGTAATCCAAATTTAGATAAAATATTTTTATTATGCTATGCTAAAGTCGGATGCGATGTTCAAGATATTCTATATTTAAAAGAAATGATGAAATCAATGGATGAAAAAAATGATTTCGATGAATTTAAAAAAACTTATTTTAAATAAAGTGTTTCACTTTTTAATTGAATAGGTTATAATTTCTTATTATATTATTTTATTTTTAAAATTTTACTATTCATCAATTAAACTAATTTTTATTTTTATTTTAAAATTAATTTATCAATAAAATTAAAATAAAAATGCCTTAATTGTTAAAAATAGTTAAATTGTATCTTTAGCTTTTATATTTATTATTAAAGTATAAGAGAATTTTCTTTTGTATATTCTTTGGCTCTTCTTTCAAATTCTTCTTTATTATTTTTATATAATGATAAAGCTTCATTATTAATTCCATGCTCTATATTTGGCTCTTTTAATAAATCAAAAATTGAATAAATAATATTTACAAGGTTTCTATGGCTATCCCATTCAGTAGATTTTGAAGAGATACATATAGCTCCATTATTTAGTGATATATTTGGATGATATATTTTTGTCACAAAATTAATACTTGGAGGTTCATTTGGATAATTTGAGGGAAATTCCATTGATAATTTAAATAAGCCATTTTCATAACATGTTTTATTTGGTCCTTTTAATAAAACATTCCATTTAAAAATATTTCTTTTCTCTGGTCCAGCACTACAACCTATATAACTTAATAAATGATTTTTTTTAATTTTGTCATATTCATTTCTTATATATTCTTCTGTCATCTTTTAATTATTAATCAATTCAAAAAAATTCAGATATATTATTAAAAATAGTTAAAAAGGATGAATATATATTTATTCAATTTTGTATTTTATACAAATAAATATATGACAAAATCTGCCGAAGATATAATTAGGGATGAATGGGATTTATTGAGAAAGTCTGGTTTATTACATCAACTCAATTGTTCAGCAGGTCCTATTAAAACTAATGGTATCTATAATATGTTTAAATGGAAAGCTTTAATGCAAGCACCTAATAATAGCCCTTATAAAGGATATGCTTTTAAATTTGAAATTGAATTTCCAGAAAACTATCCTAATTCTCCACCAAAAGTTTTTTGTAAAACTAATGTATATCATATGAATATAAGTACTAGTGGCAGCGTTTGTGTTTCTTCAGTTAAGAGTGAATGGAATAATGCTCAAAATATTAATACTGTACTTAAATCAATTTTTGTTATTTTTAAAGTTCCAAATCCACTAAGCCCTCATCGTGGAGAAATCGCTCAATTATATAAAACAAATATGCCTGAATATGAAAAAAATGTAAGAGAGAATTGTGAAAAATATGCAATTAAGATTTAATGTTTAAAAATTAAAATAAATTTTATTTTATATATTTTAATCTTCATTAAAAAAATTTTTATTTTATCAAATGTTGAAATCAATTTTAAAATTATTTAATATTATTTTAAAAAATGATTAAAAATTGTTTATAAGTTTAATAGGATTTATTATTAATTATTTATTTTATTAATCTTGTTTTCCAGCTGTGAATTGTCCTTGGAAATCTATTGTTTGGTTATCAGTTAGACCATCATATGTTGATAAATTATCAGTTTCTTGCAAAATAGTTCCATTGAAAACTAATTCAATATTAGTTGTTATACCAAATTTTTTTTTTATCTCATTTTTGAGTGTTACAACTGAATCAGATTCCATTATATATATTGATTTTGTTTCATTTTTGGAGTCTCTAATGAATAATTTCATTTAATTAAATACCTTAAAAAAAGTATATATACAATGTTTAACTATTTTTAATAACTTAACTATTTTCCAATTAATTTTATAAATCTTGATAAAATTTCAATTGTTAAATGAGTACTATATGCTCCGCTCCTCAAAAACCTTATAATTTCACTTATAATCAGAATAAATTTACTTCATCAAATAATTATTATAATATGCCGAATATAAATGGAAAATATCATCATAATAATGTTATTGATAAATATCCAAGAGATAACAAAATTATTAATAATTTTAAAACATCGCATTATAAATGTGACAGAAAAAGGCAAACTATAAATCCTATAAAGAGAAAACCAATAAATCATGGATATAATATTAACTCTAGTAATGATAATCCTACAAAATTAATTCAGCAAAATCAAGTATTTAACAAAAATAATGATTATTTATTACAATCAAATAGATTGACCAAAAATAAAGAATATAACAAAAATATTACTAACCTAACTAATCTAAATAATAAAATTTATATTGTTACTACCCAAAAGCAAGAAAATATAAATAGTTCTATTATTGATAATAATTATAATTTAACTAATAAAAAGAAAAATACTGGAAGAGTTCCTTCACATATTTCCAGAAGAAAAATTGATAATTATAATAATAATATTAGCGTAATAAAAGATATTGAAAATATACAAAACAATATTTCTGCAATTAAAGATGATAATTCTAAAATTGAAATTAGGCCAATATATAATAATATCTCAACAAATGTTGAATCGAAAATAAAAATAAACTTTAGAAATGAAAGTGTTTTTTCTAAGGCAACTAAAAATAATTTTTTTTATAAAGTTGAACAAAAAAAGGGTAAGTTTCATAATGGAGCAATTGGACTAATTAATATGGGAAATACATGCTATTTTAATGCTGCTATTCAAAATTTAAAAAATGTTTATCTCTTAACTTTGTATTTATCAAATTATTATAATAACTTTAATACAAATGAGTTTTCTTACAAATATTGTGAACTAATTTCCAATTTAATAAATCAGGATATTTATCAATGGTATGAGCCAAGAAAATTTTTTGCTAAATTAGTTGAAAAAGCACCAATATTTAATTTAGGAGAGCAAAATGATAGCAATTATTGTGTCATGTATATATTAACACTTCTTGAAAAAGAAACAAAAATATATATTGGTGAAAAACCATTTCAAAAAGTAGAAATAATTAGTAATAATTTTAATTCCGAAGAAAAAAGAATATTTTCAGGATTTATGGATAATTTTTTTGAAAAAAAAAATTCATGTATTGCTGATATTTTTTATGGATTCCAAGAAAATATATATAAGTGTAATATTTGTAACTATTCTAGATATAATTTTCAAGGATTTAGCGTTTTAAATGTTCCGATAATCAAAGCTAATAATGATCCTATTTATTCTTTGGAAGAAAGTATAATTCATTATCAACATATTCAAAATCATTTGAATGAAAGAGGATTTTCTTGCCCAAAATGCAATGGACTTAATATTTCAACAAATGCACGTATTATTTCTTTACCAAAAACACTTATTATAAATTTTAAAAGAATAGGAGAAAATAATTTTTATAATCATAATGTTAAAATTCCAGAGGAATTAAAAATGAGAAATTTAGTTAATAATGAAATATATGAATATAATCTTATTGGTTGCATAAAACATTATGGTGGAGGAACATCTGGGCATAATATTGCAATTTGCAATAATTTTTTTGACGGTATTTGGTATGAGTTCAATGATTCTAGTGTTACTAGTATTTGGAACACAAATCATGTAAGAGGAAATAAGATAGATTTTTCAGGTTCATTTATGTTTTTTTATTCTAAAAAAAATATAAATATTAGTGAACAAGGCAAAACATCAATCATTAATTTATCAAAAAATATAAAATAATTAATTATATAATTTATTATTTATAAATCAATAAATATATTATTAATTATTTTTTTTTTAATTTATTTTGGATTGACTTAATCTTAAATTCTTTAATATATTTTGAATAATAGAATTTTTTGAGTGTCTTGATTGAGTTAATGAAAATAAAAATTTCAAAAAAGTTAAAAATTTGAATAATATTAATATCAATTTTTCTTCAATTACAAATGATTTAGCATTATTTAACTATATACAAATAAATATAAAAAATATCTTTAATAAATTTATTTATTTAATAATTGATGAAAAATTGTGAAAAAACATATAATCAAAGACTATTTCCTTTTTTTTCATATTTATTTTTTCATCTAAAAGAAAAAGTAAATTATAAATTCTATTATTTTCAATTTTAATTTTCATTTTTCAAAAATAGTTAAGTATGTTTTATAAAACTCTTTTATATTATTATCTTTATTAATAAACAATTCATTTACTGTTGTATTACATCCTTTTATTTCAGAAAGATGACCTGGATCTTATATTTAATTTATTGAATTATAATAATGCTTTGAGACTATTGAAAAAAATAACAAATTTTTTTAATCTATCACATATATGCACTTTTTCTTAACTATTTTTATTTTCTGCTTGAAATTGGTTCATTCTTTTTAATATATCATCTAATATTTTTTTTAGATATATTATCTTACTTAATTATAATTCATTTGAGCATCGAACTTTCTTTTGATTTATTAATTTTGAATAACAACAATAAAAAGTTAGCAATTCTTTTATTTTTTTATACTCTTATTATGTCAAATAACTATTATTCATACATTATATTTTTTATAAATAGCAATCCTATTTTTTGATTATTATTATCAATTAGCAATTTGTTATTATTTGAATTTATTCTAAACCTTCTTTCAGTAGTAAATATTTTCTTAAAAAAATAGTTTTATTTGCAATTTAGACTTAATTATATCCTGATGAAATAATATAATTTAAATGATTTATTATCTTCTATTAATATATTTTATCTTTTCGAATAAATTAATTATTATTTCTGTTAGCTTAAATATTAATTTGAGCATTTAATTTACTTATATTATCAATACATAAAAAAGTAAATCTTATATTTACTTATTTAACACTTTTTCTATTAAAAGATATTTCATTAATTATTTTTATATTATAAAGGCAAAATTATTCAAGCATTTTATTTCTGCTTCGTATGTTTGCATTGCATTTGATTTATTATTATTAATTTCTTCAATTTTTGTTATTATTAAATGAAAAATAGTAAATATGCAAACAGTTATTTTAGGGAAATATTTATTTAAATTATCTAAAATTTGATTTTATCAACTTGTATTGGAAAATTCAGCTTTACCAATATTTAAATCAATTTTATGTTTTGCAAATTTAAATTGATTAATATCAATAATGCTCAATGTTTATTTAAAAAATGAATTATTATGAATTATATTTTATGTATTTTATTATAGATTAATTAAAACTATTGAATCTCTTTCTAAAGCAAAAAATTTAAAAGTTTTAAGATTATTATTTTGTAATTTCAATAAAATTAATAATAAAATTTGTTTTCAAATTAATTCAATTAATTCTAAAAATAATTTAATTGCACAGAATAAATGATTTATTTTAATAAATATTCATTTTTTTGTTGAATAAATTCAAGTTAAAATAGTTAAGAAATTGAGATAACAAACTTAACTAATTATTTTTAATTAATTAATTAATTAATTTATTAATTAAAATTATATATTTTATATATATTTAAATAAATTTATCAATATAAAATTTGAAAAATGGGGATTGGGGATTGGGGATTGGGGATTGGGGATTGGGGATTGGG
>Ga0256407_10010032_pt1 | contig 13398 bp, 3 predicted proteins | sample RumenRJG_04DNA_FD_193489 | JGI IMG/M metagenome (GOLD analysis project Ga0256407, IMG submission 193489) | Bovine rumen microbial communities from Lethbridge, Alberta, Canada - RJG_04 | ecosystem: Host-associated > Mammals > Digestive system > Stomach > Rumen | place: Canada: Alberta | collected... | reverse complement strand
AGAGTATCATGTCGATTATCCTGACGCTCCAGACCGTTAGGTACTTCATCAAAGAGATGGGTAACTCGTTCTCGATGGAGTTCAAATTGGAGCGGTATGATACAGACAGCGGTAAGTGGGACAGCGTAACTGCTAACATCCCATCATCTTACTCTAAAGAAGATGGCCGTGTAGGTCGTGACGGTTGGATTGAAACTCTTGCTAACAGTTGGATAGACGATTTGGATTATGAGGATAATATTGAGGGAACACTTATTCCTGTTTGCTCACAGCCCAAAAACGCCCTAACCCACTGGCGCGTCCTCTCATTCGACTGTGCAGGAAAACGTCTCAGCATCTATCCTGATGGTGGTCTGATGAACGGTTGGTCAATCTACAATGCCCCTGGCCAGTTCCACCGTTATGATACTGCGACCATCACTCACGACACGGAGATAGACCTCCATCGCAACCAAGAGATAAAGTTTGATGTAACAATAGAAGAATATTAATACTACAATAAAATGAGCTATACTGAACATCATAAGATTAATGAAGATTTTCTAAAGCAATTCCCTCTGGAAGGACTTAAGGATATGACTTTAGAACAGTACACAAATTTAAATCGGTCTGACTCTTTCTGCTATTGGATTGAAAGTAAAACCGAAATATTGGGTTCTGTATGGGGCGGTTCTGCATATAAGTTTGGCATCTATCAATATGACCAGAAGCCAAAAGACGGCATGACTAATAGGCAATATGACGATAAATATGCATGGTATTCTTCTTTGGGAAGTAGTTCTGGGGAAGCCTTCGCGAGAGTAAAAGAGGCTGTTATAAAAGCTGCTGAGTGTGGAAACAAAGGGGATTTGAAAGCTATTGAGTCTATAAAAGCCCTATCTTCTATTATTAAATGGAAAATAGCTTTTCTTTATTCAAATGAATCTATCATACCCTATTATAGTTTAGACCGTCTTCGTGTTATCGGTGAAAAAATGGGGATGAAGGATGCCAAGACATCCCCAATTGCAGCCATCCAAGAATTCCTGATCAATGAGAGAAATGGATTGGATATACACGAATATGGAAAGAAACTTGATGATATTTGGAAAGAAAGTGATGCGTCAGCTACTTCTCATATCCGCAAAGTCTGGATGTGGAAGGGCGACATAAATACATTCAAACAAGAAAAGTTGACAGCTGGTGATAGCGTTTCTGACAAAATCCAAGATTTTGAGTCGTACCCTGATTATCAGACAATGAGAGACGATGTTCAAAAAGCCATCAACAACACAGATGTCAGTGTTCCTGATGCTTATTGGAAGTTCATGAAGGATGTTCATATTGGGGATATAGTTGTTGTCTTTAAAAACAAACAGATAGGCAATTCCAATCATCATATTATGTATGGATGGGGAGTCTTTACATCTGAATTCATTAATGACAAAAACAGCAAGCACCCATTACAACGCAGTGTTGAATGGAAATACATACTTGATAAACCTATAGAATCAGGAGTTGTGAAGAATAAGCTATTCTTCCATAAGACGACAGAAACTCAGGCAAAAGAAATAATTAAATTGCTTAATATAGACGAGTCATTATTAATCGAGTCTCCAATTGTTACGGATATGAAATATAAGCAAATTATTGAGATAATTAAAGAGAATTACAATCTAGTTTTAACTGGTGCGCCTGGTACCGGTAAGACCTATATGGCAAAGGCTATAGCAGAAGAGATGGAAGCAGAATGGGAGTTTGTTCAATTTCATCCCTCATATGACTATACTGACTTTGTAGAAGGCCTGCGACCTACTGGTGACTCTGGGAATTTTGGCTTCGAACTTCGCAATGGTATCTTTAAGGAGTTTTGTGCTAAAGCCTTACAGAACTTAATTGACTCCAAGAAGTCTCTACAGGCGCTACAACAGGAGAACTCTGTACGTGACATTTTAGATGAGTTCTTGGAGGATGCCATTGAATTTGGTAAAACATTTAAGACTGCAGGAACCAAGAATGTTTTTCATGTTGCTGAAAATAAAGAACGAACAGTAATTGTTGAGGTTCCTGCCAACCAGAAAACAAGTTTGGTTAAACTTCCAAAATCAGAGCTACTGACATTACTTGAAAACAAAGTCGAAATATTTGGAGGTAAGGACATTCAGGAATATTTTAAAAGGAAACACAGAACGCAACAAGACTCCTATGTCTATGTACTATACAATCATGTTATGAAATATGAGCCAAAGAAAAAACCAGTTGATGTTTCCTTGGTAAAACGAAAGAATTACGTCTTTATTATTGATGAAATCAACCGTGGAGAAATATCTAAGATATTCGGTGAATTATTCTTCTCTATAGATCCTGGTTACAGAGGAGGAAGAGGACGCGTGAAAACGCAATATCAGAATATGCTGGAAGACGATGATATTTTCAAAGATGGTTTTTTTGTTCCTGAAAATGTATACATTATCGGGACTATGAATGACATTGACCGTTCTGTTGAGAGTATGGACTTTGCCATGAGGAGAAGGTTCACTTGGAAAGAAGTGACTCCTGCTGACACTGAAGCCATGCTTGACACCCTACCCTGTTCAAGCGAAGCAAAGGCTACGATGGCACGTTTGAATAAAGCCATTTCAGAAACAGATGGTTTGGGAGCAGCCTACCAGATAGGACCGTCTTATTTCTTAAAACTCGGTAAGAACGGAGGCGATTTTAATAAACTATGGGAAATGAGTCTTGAACCGTTGTTAAAAGAATACCTGCGTGGTTTCCGTAAAACGAGTGAGATTCTCGACAAATTCAGTAAAGCCTATTTCGGCACAAAAGAAGAACAGACAACAGACAGTACAGAGCTGATAGATGAGGATTAATCTGACAGACAACAACATCGGGCAGCCGGATGCAGGAATATTCCAAAGGATTGATGTAGCTGCGCTGTTTCCTATCGCTGACAAGACGATAGCTGAGTTATGTAGGGAGAATGAAAACCTGCTCATCTTCCCCTTCAGCATCGAAACGTCCGATGATAGGATTGGCGAGTCATCTGTCATGAGCATTCTTAATACAGACGATCCTGAGAAAGTTCGCATCAGTACTGGAAACGTGATGGGATTTATTGGCGTGGGTGACCTTCAGATAAAGATAAAGTCGAGGTTTGATACAGGACGTGATGATTTCCTGTTGCACTATATGCTCCAGAAAGTACTGTCGTTCAATCTATTTGATCTCAGTCACAATAATGAGCAGGAGGATGTGTTTGACTTTATTATGTTTATGTTCCCCTATTTTCTGAAATCGGCTTTACGCCAAGGTGTTTACAGAGAATACCAGAATTATCGGCATAATGATGCCAACCTCAAGGGAACAATTGATATTGGCAGGCATATAGCGAGGAACATCCCCTTTGTTGGAAATATCGCCTACTCAACAAGAGAGTATAGCCACGATAACAACATGACGGAACTCATACGACACACTATTGAGTTTATGAGAACTAAGAAGTATGGACAGTCTGTCCTGAATATAGACCGAGAAACGAAAGAAAACGTTAACACAATAGTTGAGCGAACACCTTTATATAATAAGAATGACAGAAGTAACATTGTTAACAAGAATTTACGTGTAAAAATTCATCCTTATTATACAGAGTATCATCCTCTACAGACACTCTGCCTTCAGATTCTCAGGATGGAAGAGGTAAAATATGGCGAGAGTGATAATGAAGTCTGCGGTATACTGTTTGATGGGGCATGGCTTTGGGAGGAATATGTCAATACCATTCTGAGTGATATAGGTTTCATTCATCCTGAAAACAAGTTGCATAAAGGTGGTATCTACCTGTTTGACGACCATAGTGGTGTGCGCTATCCCGACTTTTATAAGGATGATTTTGTGCTGGATGCCAAATACAAACGACTGGGCAGCTATGACAAGGTTTCCAAGGTTGACCGAGACGATGTTCATCAGGTTATTGCCTATATAAATGCTCTTCATGCTACCAGAGGTGGTTTTGTTGCGCCATTGGAGCAGAAGCAAGAGGAAGTGCCAACCTCCCGACTAAAGGATAGCGTTTCAATGCTCTCCATATATGGCATAGAGATAAGCAAAACAGCATCTTCATACGCAGACTTCTGCGAGAAGATGAAAGGAATGGAAATAGCATTTGTTAAATCGTTAAAAATATGATTTGATAAGAATATGGCAGATAAGAATTATACATTATCATATATATCCGAGCTTAAAGGATGCACCGTTGAGGAATTGTGTCAATTCGCTCAGGAGAAAGGGATTGAGCTTCCTGCAGATCCAGACTATTCTGTGTCTGCATCCAAACTGAATGCAATAGACCCTCAGCTAGCATTCAATATCAAATATGGAAGAATAGTCTCTGTAAAGAAAGACAATCAAGCTGATAGTTCTGAGGAAAAATTAACCATTGTTCCTCCAGAGGTGTATCATCTGCCAAAGGAAAAGAAATCCCAAATCAATGTAATAGGAAAAATCGACTTGTCTTCTCTGAATCAATCTTCTCGTCCAAAGAAAAAAAATGAAGAAGAAAAGCCTAGTGATGGTTCAAAGAAGAAGCCCAATAACTCTAACCGTATTATTGGCATTCTCAAATTTTTTGATACATTTAAAGACTTCGGATATATTGTTTCAAACAATAAAGGGATTAGCGCAAAGGCAGAAAATGATGGCCGTATATATAGCCTGCGCATCAATAGTCTTGTAGAATGGGAATCTGAGCAACTGCCAAAAGAAAATGAATGGGTTATTTTAACTCCAAAGAAAGATGGTCTTGGACGATTATCTGCCAACAATGTTAAGCGACTTGATTACAACCGCGAGAACTTGCTCTTTGCGATGAGATATCGAGGCAGATATGCCAAAATAAGTGGTTCTGATAATAAAGGAACAACGTATAATGAGGACATACTTTGTCACATCATTAACAAGATGACAACAACAAAAAGTGTTGCGAATACTCGAAGTCGATACACAAAACCTACCTATGATACGTCTAAATTCACAGAAATAATAGATACATTTTGCGAATATATTGCAAAAATGCCATCAGAAATGCAATTCTCTACTGTAAAACAGTTTCTGGAAGATTCTGATTTAAATAATTTATTATTCAAGTTATTTACAGAAGGAGATTACAGTTCTGAGGATCCTTTACGTCTATCTGCCTATAGTATTTACAATGGAATGTTACTCAAACATATCTTTGAAGGTGGTAAACTGTCTGATCTTTCTAAACTGCCAGAATCATTTGACTACACACCCTACATTGATGACCTTGTTGGAATCTTAATAAATGAATCAAATTCTGAAACAACAATTAACGTAGAGAAATGGCTTAGTGAACACAATCTATATGACAAACTGGTACTTGATAACGGCTCAACACAAACTATTCCTTTACGCCTAACATTACAGAAACTTACAGGTAACGACTCCTGGATTGAAGATATTGATGCGGATTGGTCTGATATAAGAGATTTTATAAAAGAGAATACAGTTCAAGCATATTCCTATTGCAAACAACTATTTTTCAATAAGGATGAAGAGTTTGTAAAAAGCCACGCGATAGTTGATGTCTTAGATGACAATACTATTAAACAGTGGGCAAATTATTTAATGGAAGAAGAAAAAGTACCAGAAGTATTCCTTCGAGTCCTTATAGAACAAATTGCTGACGACAATCTTAACGTTTGGGGGAAATATATAAAGAAAGGATATGATGTATCTTCCTCGTATGACCTATTACGCGAAAACATAATTAAAGGGCTAACAGAGAAGAATGTTGAAGGTGTACGCGCTTTCCTGAACATCTGTAGCGAAAAAGAAATATCAGCTATTGATATTTTTTGCGATGTTGAGGATTTGAGCGATGAAATTAAAGCAGAGTTGTTCTATTTGACAGAAAACTCCAAATTTTATAATGCTCTTTCTGAGAAATCGATAGTAATTGAACACATGAATAATTCTGGAAACCCAGAATTAAAGAATTTCTTGAAATTTTGTTCAAAAAACCTTACTGACGACGAATTACTAAGTACAATAAATGCGCTATCAGAAGATAAAGTCATTAGTGTTTTGAAACGAATGGCTTCAGAGGATAGTGTTCAACTAGTAAAACGCCTACCAGAAGACAAGGCCATTGAAATCGTTACTAATGAAGAATTAAGCGGTAGTAAATTGTTCTCAATCTACATCGGAGAGAAATGGGATACTGTTAAGGGTGAATTGCCATATTGTGTATTTGATTTGGAATCAGATGGTGACAATATAAAAGAGTTTGCTTTCTATGCTGAAGACAACATGAGAGCCTATACTGGCGAAGACCAAATTAACTCTTTATTCAGAAAATTAAAGAAAATCCCTGTTATTGTTGGCCACAATATTAAACTATGGGATCTGCCAATTCTTAAAAAGAAAGGACTGGAATTGCCTGAAAAGACATTTGTCTGGGACACTCTTGAAATCGAAATACTACTTAATCCATGCAGATACGCTTATTCTTTGCATACGGAACATAATGCAGAAGCTGACACCCAATTAACTAACGAACTATTTTGGAATCAGCTATACAGACTATCCATTGATAATAATTTGGTAGACCAGCTACGTAATGTACTTCCTGCAAACATCGATAAGATCATCGAATCATTGCAGCTTGACTACTATTCTGATTATTTCAAAAGTACAGCTAATCTTGAACGACAGTTCTTCCAGGAGTTACGCCCATTAGACGATGAACTTGTTCAGAAACTGGAGAATATTGCAATAATCCCCGAAGAAGAAAAAACATTATTAATAGCCCCAAGTAATTTGTGGGCACGTTTAGCCCAATACATCCCGTTGTCTTTCCCCGGTACCTCGGAAGACAATTCCTATAGAAGCATTAATCTTCAATGCTTGAAAGAGAAGCCAATTGACAATGTCCTAAAGCAATCCATTCTTGAACGTTTCTGCCAAGTTTCACGAACTGCCGTACTTGAAAATCTAGCACAATATCTCCGTGTGATTGATAATGAAAGTGAAAAAATCTCTTTTTCAGAGGAGGAATTGCAAGACTATCTATATCGCTTCAATAGCCATATTGACTGTATTGATGTAAGCTCTTTCGAAGATCCTAAGATTCTTTCAAAAGATTACAAACACATATATATTATAGGTACAGAACTAGAAGACCGAATTCATAAATGCAAAGCATGCGAAAATAAGACGTTTGCCGATTTGATAGCTTGCGGTAGTAAACTTCCATTTACTATGGCATCGACCAATTATGCTCCAATCAAAGGAGATGAAGCAAGGAAACTTGGTATCAAGATGCCAGAACTTGCCGCTAACATATGGGCTGAAAGAGAAAGAAACGGTGAGTTTGCGTTTTATTTGAATTACCAGTATCAAGCATACAGGAAACACTTTTTGAGCCATTATAAGGTGAAGCCCCAGACCATCAAATGGAAATTCAAAGGAGATGACTTTGGACATATTAATCTTACACAAGTTAGCCGTAAACGTACAGCTGACATGGTGATGCGTGTCAATAGTTCGACAACTCAACGTAGTAAATACTGGTTATTCCAGATTGCTTTGTTAAGTAAAATCCACCAGGCTAATTCTAATCTCCCAATTGTTTATGTTATAAATGACAAGAAGGAAATTGAGGAGATTACCCAATATGCGACATCGCAGGGATTTTTTATACCTTCCAATGGTAGTGGATTCCGAAAATTAGAATATATCGGTAGCCATAACAATGGCATGGTAATAATCAGTAAACAAGAGTTTACAGACAGCGTTGGCTCGTATAGAACAGATAAACCATTCTGTTATGTATGGGACAATATGGATATCGATAGATACATGTTGATGTGGGACAAGCTTCCATTTGATGATGATTTGGAAGAAGATGTAGATGACGAACGAGATGACAAAGTACACCATACAACACCCCGCCAATGTATTCATGCGGCATGGCCAATCTACGAACACTATTGCTCTATAGTTATGGCTAATAGTGAAGACACCCAATTCTATATTATTGATCCGCATTTTGACGATTATGAAGATATTGCAAATAGTTGTCATGCCCAATCCTTCAAAGTGGATTTATGGAGTAACGATGCAGAATATAATGATGCTTTAGATAATTCCACACATTTCTTTAACGATAGTAGAGGCAAAGAAGAAGAAATTGATACTACTGCTGCATTAGAGCTTATTCGCAAACATTTCATTGGCGAGCATAAATGGAAACCGACCCAAGAGGAGGTACTTCCATATATGTGGGAGAAAAAAGGAGATTGTATAGTGTCCATGCCTACTGGCGAAGGTAAATCCGTATGCTTCCAAGGGCCTGCACTATACAGAGCATCTATTACAAAGAGACTTTCTCTGGTTATAACCCCCTTACGCGCTTTGATGCAAGATCAAGTAGAAGATTTGCAGAAAAGAGGATTTGCGACAAACGTTGATTATCTCAGCGGTGACCGTCAACGTCCAGAAGTGGAAAACATTTACCGAAAGTTACGTTCTGGAGAAATCGCACTCCTGTATATAACTCCTGAAAGATTCCGTGTCAAGTCATTTATGAATGTTCTCTATCAGCGCATGGAAATGGATGGTGGACTGGAATATATCATCTTTGATGAAGCACATTGTATTTCACAGTGGGGACAAGAATTCCGCCCCGACTATAGAAATGCTGTTTTAGATTGCATAAGATTCAGGGACGAATACCATTTTGATTTCATGTTTGCCTTGTTCTCTGCAACTGTAACGACACAAGTTGAATCAGACATCCGAACATTCTTGCCTGATATTCAACGATTAGGCCAAACAGCAGAGGATTACAATCCCATACGACAACACATTCAAATATCATTTGCCGTAACAGAGCATGAAGATGATGCCAGGATTTCTGAGATAACACAGTTTATTGAGGAAAAACAGATAAATTTCTCAATAAGTTGTATGATTATCTTTTGCCGTACCCATAGACAGTGCGAAGAGACAGCAGATACTTTGTCTGAATTAGCAGCAAAAGCACCTGCCGATAGTGTTCTTCATAAATGTATTGACAGGATTGGCTTCTACCATGCCGGTCTTGATGCCGATCTGCGAAATGATGTCTATGAACAATTTAAACGTAAGGACGGCGTTGATCCTTTATACATTCTATGTGCAACAAAAGCATTTGGAATGGGTATGGATATACCTAATGTTCATTATGTGGTACATTACAGTCCTCCTTCTGTTTTGGAAGACTATCTTCAGGAAGTCGGAAGAGCTGGCCGTGACGAAGAGAAATACAAATTAGCCTTTGAGAACGGAAAAGAGAAGATTCCGGCTCTATGTCTGACCTCTAAAGAGGACTTCAGGAAACTTAAGGAACTGCTTGTCAAAAGCCAGATGAGCTGGTCTAATCTGACGGATGCTAAGAACAAAATTGTTGAATATATCTGTCGTTTCCAAACGTTAGAAAAGACGAAGATATCACCAATTGTCGTTCCTTTTAGCGTATGGGTCAAGAATGCAGAGGAATTTAACGATACCACAGCTTCTCGTCTGGCATTTCATTGGTTGGAACAAATCGGACATATTAAGCAGCGTTATTTATCCCAGGCATGTCTTGACATAACAATAAACGATAATAGTGGGATTACGTCACCCTTAAAGCAGGATCCAGTATACTTGTATATTGTCAATAACGCCAAAGACTTTGATAACCACTCACTTGTGTCTATGAATGATATGAGGAGTAGTTTACGCATGTCTATGCCAAAGATAATGAAGCAGATTATCCTTTGCATGGAGAAAGGTTTATTGGAACTCAATGAGACAATGAATTGTAAGCTTGTTCCGCGTAGATTCTGCGAAACGAACTATATGATTAGCCATAACGCAAACATCTTTGCTCTCCACATAGTATTTGACGGGCTAAGAAATTTACTGTCTGATTGTGACATAAATAAAGTCAGAGTTATTGGCCAGCAAGAACGTGAGCATATATTTAAACACCTAATGGATGATGTTGTCTATGATAATCTTGTTGAGGAAAACGGTATTAAATATATGCCATGGAAAGCCGAAGTGGATAATCCACCAAGATTGGCCGTAATACGATATGAGACATTCCATAAGAACATCTTAACTCGAATGGGGGCACAGATGTTTACACTTCTCAATTATCTCCCGATGGTAAACTATAAAGTTGAGAAGTTGGAAGATGACGTCATTTGTATGATAACGGTTCGGGTAAATACATGGCAAGAATATCTTGACGAATTGGAGGAAGACTGTCTTAGAATGATTAGATTCGTCGCAGAGACAACAGAGGAATTCAATTGGGCAAAAGATGTTATTATTAAATTTGGATGGACAAAAAAAGGAATTAGGTATTTTGAAGATCTTCTTTCCATTCTTTACCATCTTTCATATGTTGATCATACACCGTTAGTAAAAAGCGGAATAGAGGTTTATGCCACTGGGTTAACTGAAACTGAAATATCTGAGGGTCTGACTGAAGATTCTGACATGTTCAAGTTCCGAAAAGAATTTGATGACAATGAGAGGATTAAAAAGGTTAGGCTGGCATGTATGGATATATTCACATTTGTTCAAAAAGACAAACTGGGTGAGTTTATCCAACGCTACTTCCAAAGCAAAGACTATAATGATTATCTAAGTCTCGCTGGTGAATATATCCCTGAAGGATCCGATATCATGTCAGAATTGACAGAAGAAGCCCTTAAAGCAGAAGAATCCAAATTGGATGATAACGTCGAGCAAAAAGATATTTATGAACAGCCTACGAATAAGAATGTAAATGTGCTGGCAGGTCCTGGTGCAGGTAAAACTCATGTCTTAACGTTAAGGTGCGCTAGATTGATATATAAAGAACATGTAGATCCATCTCATTTATTGGTATTAGCATATAATCGGGCTGTTGTTGTTGAACTTCGCAACCGTCTGAATAGTCTTTTCACAAAACTGGGAATGAGTCGAATTGCACATCAACTAAATGTATATACGTTCCACGCATTAGCTAAAAAATGTATGGGAAAGAAATTGGATTCTATATCTACAGAGATGTGGGAATACGAATTTTATAATTATTTGACCAAACATATAAGGGACTTTAAAGTTAGATTCCCGAATATTGAATATGTTTTAGTTGATGAATTCCAAGATATAACAACTGTTCGACTTGAGTCATTGCTTCGTATTCATAAGATATTCCCTGGGGCTAAGTTCTTCACTATTGGCGACATAAATCAGAGTATTTATGGTTTTGACAGAGTTCCCAAAGACAACTACGGAAGGAAGATTGTACTTCAGCCTGAGAAATATGCAGAAGTACTTGATCCCAGGCCTTATTATAAGAAATTAGATAGTCAGATACATCCTGTTCAATTGTCAATGTTTACAAACTATAGGTCATACCAAAAGATTCTTGATAAAGCTTCAGATTTTATTCAGGAAGGTAGCATGCCGGTATCGGCTCCATCTATTATGAAATATGAGCCAGACTCTCCATATGTTTATGAATATGACAGCAATAGAGACAAGGGGCGTATTTGGTATAATGATATTGTATCAATTGTGAATTGGGCGAAAGAACAGAATGTAGAAGCAGAAGCTATTCAAGGTAACGATGCTCTCAAAAGATCACGCCATATTGAAACTATAGCAGTGTTCTTCAGAACAAACAATGAAGTATATCGTGGCTACTCAAAGATAAAACAAATAGTTCCAAACGACGTAAGAATTAGAATTCAAGGAGAAAGTCTTGGTGAATTATGGCGAGAAAGAGAAATCTATTATCTGGTAGACACTCTAAACCATTATGCCAATCAAAAGATTGAATTACGCAATAACAAGACAGTTAATGGCATAAAGGAATTCTTAAAAAAGAAAATGTCCGATTCTCCTTCATGGGATGCATATACACTAGATATTGCATATACATTGACTCTGAATTATATGGATTCAATTCGCTCTGACAATGCCTCGCATACATGGAAAGAACTTGCTGATTATATAATGGATATAGCCAGTCGAGATGACGCTGGCCAAGTTTATAAGATATATGACAATTATCGAGCACAACGTATTCTCCAAGAAACCCCTTTAACAATTGTGCTTACAACAATGCACAAAGTAAAAGGGCTGGAATTTGATGTTGTCATAACCACACCGTCCTTTGCAAATTTACCATTACGTCCACATCGCGAATACGAAGAAGGTCAAACACCACTTGTAGATGATCTAGCTGATATGGACGAAGAACGCAGATTGATGTTTGTGGCCTACACTCGTGCCAAAAAACGTTTATATGTCTATCAAGCAGAACGAGAACGTGCATTGACTCAAAGCACAATATACGTCGCTCCTGACTATCCTGCTCTTAGATATACAGAGCCAAAGCCTGGATTAGATAAATACTATCTGTCCTATACAGCACAAAATCGTATATTCGAGAGCGTAGATTCATATGTTTTAAATAATATAAAGAAAGATGACCCTATAGAAATAAAAAAAGACAAATACGAAAATTATTATATAATTCATAATGGTATATATATAGGTCGTCTGTCTAGTAAAAGTAACATTAGAATAAGAGCAATAGAAGATGAAAAGGATCATTTGAAAGATTATTTTGTAAGCAATATTTTTGTATGGACTTATGAAGACACTTTAGCTTCAGACGAAGCCAACAATACAGATTTTGCTTCCAAGTGGTCTGAAGAAGCCAAAAAACAAGGATATATCAATATAGTACAAATTGCAGGATTTGGTGTACCAACTCCTTAAAACATAATTGAATATGGAACAAACAAAAGAAAGTCTTAAGCATGGATATAATCTTGCGGTTAAATCATTCAACGATGCAGATTATAGATCATTCTTCCTTAACATCAGACCGGCAATAGAATTATTGTCGCAGTATCTCATCTTTGACTTCATGGACAATGAGGACAAAGCTCTGGATCTGATTAATGGTGATGCTTCAATTAATTGGAGGCGTGATGATGGCACATATTACTACTCAGAATACCCTCCAAATTTCAAACCAACAGGAAGAGTTTTTCCTGAGATGTTCCCCAAAGTATATTATTACAAGCACAGGGATGTGATTACTTCTAAATACGATGAACAGAAAAAACGTTTGAGACGCGGATTAGACAGTTGCAGTGCCGAATTATGCCGCTACTATAGCATAGCTAGCGAAATCGGTGCACATGCAGGGAGAACAAATATGGATATTGAAATACAAGCTCGTGGTTGTGCCGCGTTCTTTATGGGATTCCTGGATTATTTAAAAAGCAACCAGGTTGTAAGTGGGGCTGCAATCAAGTTTATTGATGGATTTGAAATATTTTCTTTTGGTGAAGA
>Ga0256407_10010031_pt1 | contig 13398 bp, 10 predicted proteins | sample RumenRJG_04DNA_FD_193489 | JGI IMG/M metagenome (GOLD analysis project Ga0256407, IMG submission 193489) | Bovine rumen microbial communities from Lethbridge, Alberta, Canada - RJG_04 | ecosystem: Host-associated > Mammals > Digestive system > Stomach > Rumen | place: Canada: Alberta... | reverse complement strand
ATTCCTTTCGAAGAGCCGGTTATACTTTCAGAGTCTTTAATGAATCAATCCCCCGTATCTTCTCTCCCGGTGATTGAAGGCGTCGATGGCTTTTAACAATTCCTCGCGGTCAAATTCCGGCCAGGATTTATCTGTAAAATACATCTCGGAATAGGCAAGCTGCCAGAGCAGGAAATTGGAGATCCTCTGCTCTCCGCAGGTGCGGATCAAAAGATCCGGATCAGGGATCCCGGCTGTATCCAGGCAGTCATTCAGCAGAGATTCATCGATCCTGCCGGGGTCATTGAGCAGACCTTTTTCCGCCGCGCGCCTGACAGCGCGCACGATCTCATCGCGCCCTCCGTAATTGATGGCAATCTGAAAACCGATCCCGGTATTGGCCGCCGTATCACGTTCCAGATCCGCGATGGAGTCCTGCAGGTCCTGATCAAGCATGGATTTATCGCCGATCACACGGACACGCACATTGTTTTTGGCACACTTTGCCAGACTGGTCTTCATATATCTTCGAAGAAGATTCATCAGGGCCTTGACTTCCGTCTGGGGCCTGGACCAGTTTTCTGTGGAGAAAGCGTACACCGTCAGATATTTGACTCCGATATGGTCCGCGTCCTCCAGGATCTGTTCTACGACTTTCGCGCCCTGCGAATGTCCGAATGTCCGCGGCATGCCGCGCTTCTTTGCCCATCGTCCGTTTCCATCCATAATGATCGCAATATGGGCCGGAACCTTCAGGGACTGTATCTTTTCCTCGTTCATGATCTATCTTTCCTTCTGTAACAACAACCCGCAGCAGGTTCCGCAGCGCTCCTGCTGCAGTACCTGTTGCGGGTTTTGAACCGAAAGCCTTTGTTGCAGCTATTGACACAGGACACCCGGCAAAAGATCAGACGGTCATGATCTCCTTGGTCTTCTCATCGATCGCTTTATCGATCTTCTTGACAAACTTGTCTGTGATCTTACCAAGTTCATCCTGCAGCTCAGCAACTACGTCTTCAGAGACATCTTCTGCTTTTTTGAGCTTCTTGAAAGCTTCATTTCCGTCACGGCGGATATTGCGGAGAGCGACCTTGGCCTCCTCACCCATCTTCTTGACGTCCTTGGAAAGCTGTTTGCGGCGCTCACCGGTCAGTTCAGGGAATACCAGGCGGATCATAGTGCCGTCATTGGTGGGATTAATACCGATATCGGAAGCCGAGATCGCGCGGCTGATCTCCTTGAGCATTTTCTTTTCCCAGGGAGAGATCTGGATGATCCTGGCCTCGGGAACAGAAATGTTTGCGAGCTGCTGGATCGGTGTAGGCGATCCATAGTAATCGACACGGATCTTGTCAAGGACATGCGGATTCGCGCGGCCTGCACGTACGGCCTGCAGATCAGTCTCCAGATGAGACAATGTTTTTTCCATTTTCACTTCGTAAGGCTGAATTCTCTCGCTGCTCATGGTATTACCCCTTTCTCATAACTTGCTGTGTTCCCATTATGTACCGACCCGGGACTTTATGATCCTTCCCGCAGTAATGCCGGTACCTGATGTTTCAGTCAGATCAGGCGGATATTCAATGATTACCGGATTTTTGTCGATTTCCTGCAGCCTCTGCAAGGCACGCAGGTGAATCACCGTGCGGCTGCCGCCTGTTCTCTCACGCCGTGATCGTAGTTCCGTCAAAATCACCTTCTGCGGCACGGATGATGCTGCGCTCTGCCTGCAGAGCGAAAATCCGCATCTCCATTCCGTTTTCTTTGGCAAGGACAGAAGAAGTCATATCCACTGCCTGGAGATTTCTCTCTACTACCTCTTCGTAGGTCAGATGATCAAAGCGTCTGGCATTCGGATTTTTAGCGGGATCCGAATCGTAGACGCCGTCGACGTTCTTTGCCATGAGGATCATGTCCGCGTCGACTTCGACAGCCCGAAGGACGATGCCCGTATCCGTCGAAAAATACGGATGGCCTGTTCCTCCCGCAAAAAATACAATGGATCCCTGCTCCATGAAACGGACTGCCAGATCCTTGGAGAACTGGTCGGTAAAAGTGCCGACCGCAAAAGGTGTCATCACTCTGGTCTCCAGTCCTGCTCCCCGGAAGATCTCGGAGACATACAGGCAGTTCATGACGGTAGCCAGCATGCCGATCTGGTCGGACTTGACACGATCGATCTCGTTGCCTGTGCGGCCGCGCCAGATATTTCCTCCGCCAGTCACAACACCGATCTGATGTCCGGCGTCATGCAGCTCTTTGACCTGTGCCGCGATCCCGGCGATCACCTGCTCATCGTAAAGCTTGACAGCGCCCTTGGCGTTTCGCATAGTGCCGTCGTTTTCGCCTGCCAGCGCCTCACCGGAAAGTTTCAGTATGATTCTGCTCATATGGATTAGTCCTTATTCTGTGCGGGTCCGTGTGATCCGGTCATCCTCTGAAAAAGAAGGCCGTATTTCCGGACCGTATAATTGTCCTGCGGGTCCTCTGGATTCAGGACTCGTTGTCTGATTCCTGTTTACCCGTCCGCATCCAATCCGTCTGTACAAGTATATCATTTAACGAATGATGCTGACAAGATGGCATTTGCCAATCGCCCCTGCTCCTGCTCCTGTTACAGTATATGCCCTGCTGAAAACAGTATGCTTTTTTGCTTCACGGCTTTTATGTTTCACTGTTTGGACGGGAAATTCCCGCTCCATGGTTTCAGAGCCGGTGACGGTCGATCATTTCTGGGATGCGCGCTTGCGCAGTCTGGCATCCAGGATCTTTTTGCGAAGACGCAGATGGTGAGGAGTCACCTCCAGAAGTTCATCTGTATCGACATACTCAATGGCCTGCTCCAGGCTCATGATCCTGGGCGGAACCAGACGCAGGGCCTCATCCGCACTGGAAGAACGGGTATTGGTCAGGTGTTTTGTCTTGCAGACGTTGACATCAATATCGACAGCCTTGCTGCTCTGACCGACGATCATTCCGGTGTAGACTTCCTCGCCGGGTCCGATGAACATCTGGCCGCGGTCCTGTGCTCCAAAGAGGCCGTAGGCAACGGCAGTACCGGATTCAAAGGCGATCAGAGAACCGGTCTTACGGTAGGAAATATCCCCCTTGTAAGGCGCATAGCCATGGAAAATGGTGTTCATGATGCCGTTGCCCTTGGTATCCGTCATAAAATCACCGCGATAGCCGATCAGACCCCGGGACGGGATCATAAATGTCAGACGTGTATAATTGCCCTGGAGGGTCGTCATATTGACCAGTTCGCCTTTGCGTTCGCCCAGCTTCTGAATGACATTGCCGGCGAACTCCTCGGGAACGTCGATGACGCACTCTTCAATGGGTTCAAGCTTTTTGCCATTTTCATCATAGCGATAAATGACTTCAGCCTTACTGACAGAAAACTCATAGCCCTCACGGCGCATGGTCTCGATCAGGACAGAGAGATGCAGCTCGCCGCGGCCGGAGACCTTGAAGGACTCCGTGGTGTCGGTATCCTCGACCCGGAGGGAAACGTCGGTGTTGAGCTCCCTGTAGAGACGGTCGCGGATATGGCGGCTGGTCACATACTTGCCGTCCTTACCTGCCAGAGGGGAATCGTTGACATTAAAGGTCATGGCGATCGTGGGCTCTGAGATCTTCTGGAAGGGGATGGCGACCGGATTGTCCACTGCACAGAGTGTATCGCCGATGTGCAGGTCATCAATACCGGAGACAGCTACGATCGAGCCGATCTTCGCTTCCTGAACCTCTACGCGGCGAAGGCCCTCAAACTCATAGAGCTTACTGACCTTGACCTTGCGGCGTACATCGGGATTATGGTGGTTGACGATCACACACTCCTGATTGACTCGAATGGAACCGTTATCAACCTTGCCGACACCGATCCGTCCGACATACTCATTGTAGTCGATCGTGCTGATCAGCATCTGGGTTCCCACATCGGGGTCGCCCTCGGGTGCGGGAATATAATCGATAATGGTTTCAAACAGAGGTTTCATGCTGGCGCCGGGGCTTCCCAGATCCAGGGTCGCGATACCGGATTTGGCTGACGCGAACACAAAAGGACAGTCAATCTGTTCATCGCTTGCGCCCAGGTCCATCAGAAGCTCCAGAACCTCATCGATCACCTGTGTAGGACGGGCGCCGGGACGATCGATCTTGTTGATGCAGACAATGACCGGAAGATCCAGGGCCATTGCCTTGCTCAGCACAAAACGGGTCTGCGGCATGGGGCCTTCAAATGCATCGACGACCAGGATAACACCATTGACCATCTTGAGAACACGTTCCACTTCACCGCCGAAATCCGCATGTCCGGGCGTGTCGACGATGTTGATCTTTGTTCCTTTATAATATACAGCAGTATTCTTGCTCAGGATCGTGATTCCTCGCTCGCGCTCAAGATCATTGGAATCCATGACACGTTCCTGAACCGCCTGGTTCTCACGGAAAACACCGCTCTGCTTTAAAAGCCCGTCCACCAGAGTGGTCTTGCCGTGATCGACATGGGCAATGATCGCTACATTTCTAATATCTTCTCTCTTCTGCTTCATATCTGCCTTTCCGAATTCTTCAGCCGTATCCTAAAACAGTGCCGGCTTTTTCTTTGACTCGCAATCCAATCTAGCAGTATACCATCGAAAACCGGCACGTGCAACCGCGGAATCGTACCTCCTGCGATGCAGTACAGACCCTGCTGAAAATTGTGCGTCTTTTGTGCATCACTATTTCGGTGGGGCGCTCCCGCTCCGTGAAAAACAAAGGGGGTCCCGCTCCGTGAAAAACAAGGGGGCACTTGACATCCATCCTGTGCGGTGCTATTATCCCTAAAACGCACCTGTTAGCACTCAATGCCGGTGAGTGCTACTAAAACGTATTTTTAATAAAGGAGACAAATATGACAGTAGTACCCGTCTACAACGTACTCGTCGTACCGGATTCGAATATCTTTTTTGCAATTGATGCTTATAAAAAAATGACCGGACGTGCGCCTTTTGAAGGCGAGAAGGTCATCATGATGATGCTGCATGCCGATGACAGCCGTGAAGACCTGAAGAAGGAAAGCTTCTATCCGATCGGTGTATCCGGCATCATTACAGAAGTCAATGCCGGAGGTTATCTGGTCATCCGCACACACGGACGTGTGCATTTTGACGAGATCACTGTTTACAGCGACCACACGATCGAGCTTTCGGTCTCCCGTAAGCCCGACATTGAAGATCTGGATCCCGCGTATGAAGAGGACCGCCTGCTGAAACTGAAAAATGTCGTGATCGAATATACTTCCCAGTTCCAGTGGGGAGCACTGACCCAGGCCTACGCCGAACAATGGACCAATATCGGCGAGATCGCGTCCATTATGTCGCCCTGGCTCAATATCAGCAATGAAGAGCGTTACGCACTTCTGGCAGAGGACTCCCGCAAAGCCCGCAGCGAGGCGATGGAAAAGATCCTGTATGAAAATCTGGAGATGTTCCATGTCAACAACGAGGCACGCAATGCCCAGGAGGAAGGCTACCAGAAGGTCTACCGCGAGCAGGCCATCAAAAAACAGATCGAGTATCTGCAGAAAGAACTCGATGAGATGCACCCCGAGAACATCACGGATGTACGCCGGTTCCAGGTTAAGATCGAAGAATCCGGCATGAATGAAGAAGCTCGCAAGGAGGCTGATAAAGTCCTCAACCGCTACAAGCAGGAGGGGCAGAACAGTCCGGAATCCGGCATGCTCTACGACTACCTCGATTTCATCACCGGCCTGTCCTGGAAGAACGAGGACGCCCAGGAGATCGATCTGGATGAGGCAGAAGCCGTTCTGGAGGAGGATCATTTCGGTCTGAAAAAGGTCAAGGAAAGAATCATTCAGCAGATCGCTGTCATGAATCTCAAAAAGCAGCAGTCCGGTTCGATCCTCTGCTTTGTCGGCGCCCCCGGCACCGGCAAGACCAGTATCGGACAGAGTATCGCCAAGGCCCTGCACCGCAAATATGCCCGCGTCAGTCTCGGCGGCGTACGGGATGAAGCGGATATCCGCGGCCACCGCCGCACCTACATCGGCGCCATGCCCGGCCGGATCATGGACGGCATCCAGAAGAGCGGTGTATCCAACCCGGTCATGGTCCTGGACGAGATCGATAAACTCTCCGTTTCCTACAACGGAGATCCCGCCAGCGCACTGCTGGAGGTCCTCGATCCCGAGCAGAACAGCACCTTCACCGATCACTACATGAATGCGCCTTATGACCTTTCCAACGTGCTCTTTATCTGCACGGCAAATACTCTGGAGACGATCCCGGAGCCTCTGCTCAATCGTATGGAGGTCATTCAGTTCCAGGGTTATACCGCCACTGACAAACTGCAGATCGCCAGACGCCACCTGCTGCCCAAGGCCATGCAGACCGTCGGCATTGAGCCCGGACAGATCGAGATTTCCGACGACATCATCAAAGTCATCATTTCCGACTATACACAGGAAGGCGGTGTCCGAGGCCTGCGCAAGCGTCTGGAAACACTCTGCCGCGCGGCTGCAGTCAGGATCGTCCGGGGCAAGGGTGAGACGATCGTCGTGACAAAGGAAAATCTCCGAGACCTGCTCGATATGCATCCTGTCTATCACAAACAGGTTAAGGAAAGCGCCAAACCCGGTATCGTCACTGGCCTTGCCTGGACAGCCGCCGGCGGCGAGATCCTCTATATCGAGACACTCCTCACCAAAGGTAAAGGCGAGATCGTGATCACCGGCCAGCTCGGCGATGTCATGAAGGAATCCGCCCGCATCGCAGTGACACTGGTCAAGTCCCTCTTCCCGGAGCAGACTGCTGTTCTGGAGGAGAATGACCTCCATATCCATGTTCCGGACGGAGCAACACCCAAGGACGGCCCTTCCGCAGGCATTACCCTGACCACGGCCCTCTCCTCTTTGGTGACCGGCACTCCCGTTCCTCCCAGCATCGGTATGACCGGTGAAGTTTCCCTGCAGGGCGGTGTAAATCCCATCGGCGGACTTCCCGAGAAACTCCTCGCTGCCCAGCGGGCAGGTGTGAAGAAAGTCTTCATCCCCGCGGACAACGTGGACGACCTTCGTGATGTACCCGAGGAGGTCAAGGAAAACCTCGAGATCGTCCCCGTTGAAGAGGCATCCGAAGTCCTTAAGGCTCTCGGAATCATGAAATGAGCCGAGGGACAAATGAGGGCAACTCATGAAATAATAGCCGCATCCTGTCTATAAGACAAATATCCGGCAGGTTCCGTGTCCGCCGCAAGGCCTAAAGACACGTAGACCTGGCCGGGACACAGAAAAAGAAGCCGGCAGCTGCCATCGCAGCTGCAGGCTTCTTTACTCTTTTTTGTTCCGACCGACTTTCCTTTACATTTGATACATTGTCTTTGCAAAGGGCTTGAGCAGGAAATAGAACCTGCGTCCCTTTTCTTTGCCATAGTGTTTTTGAAGCGCATAGCGCAGAGAATTCAGATTGTTGAGTTTTTCTCTCACACTGATAAGATATTCAGATAGGTCAGAAGGATACTCTCCCTCATAATCACTGCGGGAAAAGATGATCTCGCAGTAATATTCGAATTTTTGTCTGAGGTCAGGTTTTAATACGGGAATGCTCCGGTTATTGTTTTTGATGGAAAGATAGATCTCCTTGCCCTGGTCTCCATAGAAGGTGGCCAGCTGATTGTGGAGCTCCGCCAGATTATCCGCGCCGATACATGAGACAATCTTGGCGATCTCATCATCTCCGGGAACAGAGATCTCAGCGGAAGAAGTCTCTTTCTCCGCTTCGGGAGTCTCCTTTACCGCATCGTCATTTCTGCCGGGTTTCTTCTTATTGTTGGAAGAAGAAGCGTTTTTTCGTGAAGTCCTGCTCTTCTTTCCTTCTGTGGAAGCTTCCGTATGGTCGTTCTCGCCGGAATCTGCTGCCTGTTCCTGTTTCTTTGCAGTTGTCCTGGATTTGCGGGATCTGGATCTGCGGGATTTGGAGTGATGTCCTGCATCATCACCGGACCTGTCATCCGGATCATTTTCATCCTCTTCTGTCCCAAACCAGGAAGGATCCAGCAGGGCTTCATGGCCTTTGGCATCTTGGGTGCCTTCCGGGGTCTCTGTACTGGCTTCTTTCGCGGTCTCTTCACTTTCAGAAGCAGGTGTTTCAGGGACAGTATCATTTACTGCAGCCTGCACGGCCTGTTCCTCTTCTGCATCCAATCCTTCCGGACTGTCTTCTGCGTCCGGCAGACCGGCGTCCTGAACAGGTTTTTCCTGTGTATCGAGACTGTCGGAAACCGCCTCATCTTCACCGGATGCATCGTAATGCTCATCATCCTGAACCGGAACTGTCCCGTCATCTGTGACAGAATCTTCGATCGCAGATTCGTCTTTGGACACAGCCTTATCGGAAACGCGGATCTCTTCTTCGGTATCTTCAATCGCATCCCGGCCGGATTCCTGCGCCCGGATATCATCGAGTTCTTCCTCGTCTTCATCCGCATCATCATCGAAAGCGTCTGCTTCGCTCTCTTCCGCCTCCCGGTCATATGCGAATTCGTCCGCATCATCTCCGTCAGCTTCATTGATTTCCGCATCCATCATGTATTCGGATTCTTCTTCAGAGAAAGATTCTTCAGCATCAGGCTGCGCTGCCCGTTCCGCATCCCTTAAATTGGGACCGGAGGATCTTACTTCGTTTGCCTCCGCGCTCTCCGCATGAATAGCTTCATCATGCACATCCTGCTCTTTGCTGTGATCCGTATCCATATCCAGATGATCGGACACATCAAGAGAATGCGAATGCTGCCCATCATGCAGGCCAATACTCAGATCTTCGCGCAGACGTCTGTCCAGATTCCTGCACTCCCTGCCTGTGACACGTTTGACCGATTTTTTTCTGCGTCTCCAATATTTGACCGCAGCATCAAATCCCGTATCGTTTGTGACGATCACAAACCTGCCGTCTTCGTCGTTGCCGATTCGGTATCCAAGCTCTGAAACGAGCTGGAAGTCCAGGGCGTTGGTTCCCTCGTAGCACTTGATAAATGTAACTGTCCTGTCGGATTCTTTGAGTTTGATCAGACTTTCATAACTCATATGCGGACTGTTTCTTGTATAAAAAACAATCAGCTCCGTCTCATCCGCAGGCAGATCAAGCAGCGGGATCCAGAAATCCCCGACGTTTTCACTGTCTATTAAATACTGTACTGTCATACACAATCCCTAATCGGCCGGAACTGTCAGAAATTATAGCACATAGACGGATGAATACACAAGCCTGAGGCATTGTGTTGCAAACTAACGTATAAGTCTGCGGCATTGTGCTGCAAACTAACGACCTTAAGCATTTTCCATATGTACGTGTACCTGCGGGAAAGGTATGCTGATTCCCGCATCATCAAAGCGGAGTTTGATATCCTCCGTCATCTGCCATTTAGCGGCAAGGAAATCAGGCGTATTGACATAGCAGAACAGCCCGATATTGACTGCGCTGTCTCCAAGGCTGTCGACAAAGACGGTGATTTCGCGGTCCTGCAGAACATATCGGCAATTCCGCGCAATTGACTCCATGATCTCCTTGGCCAGCCGAATATCAGAGTCATAGCTGATCCCGACAATGGTATCAATGCGCCTGACCGGATTCTGTGTGCAGTTGGTAACGGCGCAGTTTGAGATCGATCCGTTGGGAACTGTGATAACGCGGTTATCTTTTGCCGTGATGGTCGTGTAGAAAAGGCCGATCAAAGTAACTGTTCCCTCACCATAATCGCAGACAATATAATCGCCTACGCGGAAGGGGCGCATAAAGAGGATCAAAATGCCGCCCGCCACATTAGACAGACTTCCCTGCAGGGCCATGCCGACTGCCAGCATGCCCGCGCCCAGAACAGTCACGATCGAAGCCGTGTTCACGCCGAGCTGTCCCAGGATCATAAAGATCATAAAAATATGGAGGACTACATCCAGCGTTGAGCCGAGAAAACGGATGATCCCGACATCCGCCTGTGTCTTTTCCATCGTTTTTTGCAGCATTTTGTGGATCAGCCTGATCAGTTTTTTGCCCACCACATAGATCACTATGCATACAAGGATATTAAATGCCAGTGACCTGATTCCGGGCAGAAGGCTCTCCAAAAATATGTGCAGATTATCGACTGTCAGATCCGAAGCTTCTATTTGTCCGACATCTTCAACCGGGATCGCCTCCACAGCTGTACTCAAAATATCATCCAAGCAGCTTTCTCCTCCTTGTCAAATATTTATAACTATCCGTTCAAACTCACTCCCGGAGCCTGCGCACCGTATGCACCGTATGCGTGGATGCAGCAGCTAATGCAATACAGCACTTTTTGCAATACAGCACCTTTGTAAGAGCAGCATCTTCGGCAGTTCATTCGGAAGCCCGTCAGGCAGCTCGTTCGGAAGCCCGTCAGGCAGTTCGTTCGGCAGCCCGTCAGGCACCGATGGCTTTTTTGATCGCCGCAAGCAGGTCCCTGTATTCTTCAAAGGTTGGAATATCGGGATAATCTTTGCGGATCTGTTCCGTCGTGCGGAAAAGGAATCCGTCTTTGCCCGCCTGGATCATCGCCAGGTCATTATAGCTGTCACCAATTCCGATCGTCTCAAATCCGACAGACTGAAGCGCCTTTACAGTAGAATATTTGGAATTCGCACAGCGCATCTTGTGTCCGATGATCTCTCCGTCCGGCGCCACTACCAGGGAGTTGCAGAAAAGCGTCGGCCAGCCGAGTTTTTTCATCAGGGGTTTGGCAAACTCAGTGAAAGTGTCACTGATAATGACCGCCTGTGTGATACTGCGCAATTCGTCAAGGAACTCAACTGCGCCGGGAAGCGGATCGATCTTTGCGATCGTTTCCTGGATCTGGGGAAGTCCCAGACCGTGCTCACGCAGGATGCTCCTGCGGAATGCCATCAGTTTATCGTAATCCGGTTCATCCCTTGTTGTTCTCCTGAGTTCGGGGATCCCTGTCACTTCCGAAAAAGCAATCCAGATTTCAGGTACCAGTACGCCTTCCAAATCCAAGCACACAATATGCATCTTTATGTTCCTTTCTGATCAATCAATTAATCTGCATGATGTATCGTTCCGGTGTGTTTACCGAAACTGTCAGCCCCGGTGATGTATTGCTCCGGATTATTTTGGGAAACGGTCAACCAGGTAATGTATTGCAGCCGATTATTTGCCGAAACGGGCTTTTATGCCGCGGCTGAGCTTCTGGGTCATCGTCAGGGCCCGGACCAGGTGATCCGCCGGCATGTGTTCCCTGCAAGCCCGAAGCAGAGGTTTGGTATTCTTTCCTGCGGAAAAGCGGAAAGAACCGTTCTGCCTGGTCTGGACTTCAAAACGGGGAAGCCATTTGCCGCCGAAAGCAACATCTGCAACGATATATGTGATTTCCTCCCACGGGATCTGAACATAGTTTTCGACATTCCGATCATCATAAAATTCAAAGGACTTGTCTCCGACCATGATCTTTCCGTATTGCTCGATGCCTTTAAATGCTGTCGCACTGCAGACATACTCTACCTTTGTATTCATCGACTGAGCCATTTCAAATCTCCTTATACCCGTGGCCATGGTCTCGCGGCCGCAATCATGCATAATTCAAGCGCTGCTTTTCCCGGCGCATTGGTTATTTCATACTTCAGTTCCATGACGTGGCGTCACAGTCGACGTATGATGAAAACTACGCGCTGCTCCGCGCCACGGGCGCTCTCGCATCGCTCCAACCATTCGGATTCCGCTCGTTTTGCGCGTAAAACATGCGCAAAACGGCTTCTTCCTCATGTTTGGACGCTCGTCAAATGTCCGCAAATGCCCGAGCAAGCTCGGCATTTGCGGCCACTTGACTCGCTGTTTTCATCATACTTTTAATATCCTATCATGCAGATGGGATATTTTCAATCGATTCCTATGGTTCCCATAACGTTCCCATAACAGATGGTTACAGGCACTTCTGAAAACAGTGCACATGTCGCAGTCAGACAATGTACAACGCCCCCGAGGCAGCAAAGCTGACCGCGGGGGCGCTATAAACGTACTTAATTCTTTGTCTGTCAGGAAAGCTTCCTTTCAGGCATGTAATCTGTCATTGCGTCAACTCCCCAGGAGCTGACGGCATTCAGATATTACATCAGTCCGATCACGTGGAAAACGATACCAACGACGAAGAGGCCGAGGATGATAACGATCGGGGAAACTTTCTTCTTGAGCAGATACATGCACAGGAAGGTAAGCAGCAGAGCTGCAAGTCCGGGAACCAGAGAGTTCAGGTTGTCCTGAAGAGTGGTCACCTTGGTGGGATCCATGGACATGCCGGAAGCATACTGCGCGATCGCGGTCTTGATGCCTTCAGCGCCCTGGGGAAGGTTTGCCCAGTCAATGTAAGCGCCTTCAGACAGCTGTACTTCGGAGACCTTGATCGGGAAGCTGACGGAAACCCAGCGCTGAACCAGGGAACCGAGAACGAACATACCCAGGATGGAAGCACCCTGTGTGACCTTCTGCAGAAGACCGCCGGAAAGGTCCTTGGTGATTGCAGTACCGGCCTTGTAGCCGAACTCCTGTGTATACCACAGGAAAGCATAACGGATGACATTCCACAGAACGAAGAAAAGGATAGGTCCGAGGATGTTTCCGCTCATTGCGAATGAAGCAGCAAGCGCGCCGAGGATGGGGCGTACTGTAAACCAGAAGATAGGATCGCCGACACCGGCAAGAGGTCCCATCATACCGACCTTAACACCCTGGATAGCGGCGTTATCGACCGGTGCGCCGTTCGCGCGGTCCTCCTCCAGCGCCAAAGTAACGCCGAGGATGGGAGCACCGACATAAGGCTGTGTGTTGAAGAACTCAAGGTGACGCTTCAGAGCGGCAGCCTGCTCTTCTTTTGTGGTGTAGAGTCTTTTGATCGCGGGGATCATAGCATAGCAGAAACCACCGTTCTGCATACGCTCATAGTTCCAGGAACCCTGAAGGAACGTGGAACGCCAGCAGACAGCAATTCTGTCCTGTTTTGTTAAAGCGACTTTTTTCTCAGCCATTGTGTCCTACCTCCTTCTCAATAATCGTTCAGGATATCGCCAAGAGGATCACCACTGCCGCCTGCAGCTGCAGCACCTGCAGAGCTGCCGCCTTTTTCAGACAGGTTCAGATAAATGAAAGCGATCGCAACTGCGATGATACCAAGGCCGATCAGTGTCAGGTCGGAAATAGCAGCAAGCGCGAAGCCGATGAAGAAGAAAGGCCACACTTCTGCAGTCGCCATCATGTTGATAACGAGCGCATAACCGACTGCAACGACCATGCCGCCGCCGATGGACATACCTTCGGTCAGCCATGCAGGCATACTGTTCAGAAGATTTGCAACAACCTCTGCGGGAACGACGCAAAGAGCTGCGGCAGG
>Ga0256407_10010027_pt1 | contig 13402 bp, 15 predicted proteins | sample RumenRJG_04DNA_FD_193489 | JGI IMG/M metagenome (GOLD analysis project Ga0256407, IMG submission 193489) | Bovine rumen microbial communities from Lethbridge, Alberta, Canada - RJG_04 | ecosystem: Host-associated > Mammals > Digestive system > Stomach > Rumen | place: Canada: Alberta... | reverse complement strand
ATAAAGATTCTATAATATTAATTAGTTATACGAAATGTAGGCAAATATGCAAATCAGAATTACCTGTAGATATTTCTGCAATATATTGCTAATTCTCCATCAGCACTTTGTTTAAAAAGAGACAAAATTTATAGGTTCTTATGGAAACAAAAATGGTTTTGTTTTTTGAACATTGGGCGGATTATGGAGAATAGGTAGTGGTATTTCAGATGATTGGGCTATACAAGATTCGAATGCCACTGTAACGACTGATAAAACACATATTATTATTAAAAACAATTATTTTACATTCAATGATAATAAGTATAATGAATCATTCAAAGTTACTAATCAGGGTGCTTATCCTCTTACATTATTTGCAGTTGCATATAATGGATCAATTTTACAAAAAGATAGTATTATAATTTATAATTTTAAAATCTATGATTCTGATACTCCAGTTCGTGATTACATTCCAGTAATAGATTCAACTAGTAGACCATGCTTGTTTGATAAAGTTAGTAAGGAGTGCTACTACAATCAAGGTACTGGAGAGTTCTTATACGGTTAATTATTAATATCATTTAAGGTAAGTGTAATGCTTATCTTTTCTTTTTTCGCTTATATGTTTTATAAGAAATTTGTTTAGTACCTTTTAGAAATGAGAATATATAAGTATATATACTGGTGAGTTGGATGAAGCTGAGGTTATTCCTTTATACTTTGATAAATGCTTCTAGCTTATTTTTGGTGATTATAATCATGTAGAACTGTTAATAAATAAAAATACTAATTGCTACTATTGATAATTCGTGGTATACTATATATGTATAGTAAGTGCGATATGTGTAAGAATAGAGGTTTGAAATGAAAAAGATATTTTTAAATATATTATTTTTATATAATAGGAAAGTGATACTTTATAGAAAAAAAATACTTGACAAGCGAAAATATGTATGGTAATATAATATTCATCAACAGGGATGGTGATTATAGTGAACAAAATTATGAAGGCATATGTTTTTAGAATGTATCCAAGTGAATCTCAAATTACTATAATAGAGAAAAGTTTTGGATGTAGTAGATTCATCTATAATCACTTTTTAGAATTAAATGATAAGTATATTAATAAATATGATTATATTAAACAATTACCTTTATTAGAGAAGAATAATATCTGGTTAAAAGAAGTTGATAGTTGTTTACTTAGAACTAGTATCTTTGATTTAGAAGATGCATATAAAAGATACAATAATAATTTAGGTGGTAAACCTAAATTCAAGTCAAAAACTAAATCAAGACAATCATATAGAACTAATAATATTAGAAGTTCTTATAAAGGAAAGGACTATAATAGTATTGAACTGGATTTAGAGAATAGACTAATAAAACTTCCTAAATTAAAATATATAATTATAAGAGGTTATAGAAATATTAAATCTATTAATGGAAGAATTATAAATGCAACTGTTTATAAAGAAGCAGGTAAATACTATGTTAGTGTATGCGCATGCGAAAATGTTTTTATTCCAAATGTAGCACCAACTAAAATAGTAGGTATTGATTTAGGCTTAAAGGATTTAGTGATAACAAGTGATGGAGAATATTTTGGTAATAAGAAATATATTAAAAAGTATGAAAAGAAAATTAAAGGATTAAATAGATGGCTTGCAAGAGCTAAGGCAGGTAGTAAAAATAGATATAAGATAAAGAAGAAACTTCAAACAGTATATAAGAAATTAAAGAATGCAAGAAAATATCTATTGCATAGTATTAGTAAAGAATTTACAGATAATAATGATATTATTGCAAGCGAAAACTTAAAAGTTAAAAATATGGTACAAAATAGACATTTATCAAAATCAATTATGGATGCATCTTGGAGTGAACTAATAAGACAACTTAGGTATAAATGTGCTTGGAAGAATAAACGGTTCTATCAAGTAGAAACATATTATCCAAGTAGTCAAATATGTTCAAGATGTGGATATAAAGAGCCTAGGGTGAAGGATTTAAGTGTGAGAGTTTGGGAATGTTCCAATTGTACTAATATGAATAATAGGGATTTAAATGCAAGTATAAACATAATGTTTGAAGGTGTTAAAATGTATATGCAAAGCGAATTGACAGAACTTCAAGTAAACTAAATTTTGACAAAGAAAAATTGTAGGGTAGCGACTATCCAATACTGGTCTATGGAGAATCAAAAGATTCGGTGAAGTAGAAAATGCTTACCGTGAGGTAAGCAGTAGTCAAAATTTATTTTGACTTTTGTTCTTAATAGGTATGGTTGTATTTAATATAAATGTTAGTGCATATGAATTAGGTAGTTTAATATAGTATAATAAAAATACATATTATGTCATAAGTGACAATGGCGATTCTTTAACACTCATTAAAAAAGAACCATTAACAAAAAGATGAGGTTAACAAATATGGTGTAGGTCATATTAATAATCACACGAAATATAAAACTGGTGATCCTACATTAGATAGGATTTATGAAAAAGAAGTGGTTGAAGATAGTAGAATGGCGGGGGTTGCTTTTTATCAAAGTGAAGGTTGTGGATATGATATAGAACCTATTAATAATGATTGTAAAAATAATTATAATATTTCTGAAGTAAAATATATTGTTGATGCATGGGCAAACGATAATGTAAATGAGAATGATTTAGTTAATGATAAAACTGGGTTATCGGTAAGATTAGTGACAATAGATGAATTGATAAATTTGTTTGGATATTCATACAAAAATACAGCTATTAGTGGTGAATATTATTCATATATGAAAGGTGAGAATACACCTAAATGGATTTATAATTATGATTATAGTCATAGTCATGATTATTGGACAATGTCTGCATCAAATGATAGTGATTGTTTATTTGTGGTAAGTGATAGTGGTTTAAATATTACTCCTTCTAACTATTTCGCACAGATTAGACCTGTTATAACAATTTCGAAGCATTCAGAAAAGTCTAACAATAAAACCTATTATATTGATAGTAATTCATATAAATTACCTTTAGAAAATGAATATAATATAGGTGATATTATTTACTATGATGATATAAAATTTATTGTTATTAAAAATAGTAATAGCAATGATAAGTATATTACTTTAATAAAAGATACACCACTTACTGTTGAAGAAGTAGAAAAATATGGTAAAGGTTATATTAATACTGGACTAGAAACAGAAGGTACTCCTAAAAATGTAGATGGATATGGTTCAGTTACATATTATTCTAGTTTAAAGTGTAATAAGTCTGATAAATCAATGTGTACTAATAAATATGATGATTCAAATATTAAATATATAATAGATAATTGGGTAAATGATAATATAAGTAAAGGATTGTATTCTTCAAGAATTATTAATAAAAATGAATTAGAAGATGAATTAATGTATAATAAAGGAAGGATATCTATAGGTGGAACAAGTTATAGGTATATATACTATCCTTATAAAAATAAAGCATTAGTTGATACTGGATGGGCTGCTCATAGTTATTATGACGAAAGTGCTTATAACTTGTCATCAGATAAGGATGGAATTGTATCATTAACTAATGTATATGATTATAATGTTATAAAACTGGTAATAATACTTGAAAAAACATCTGATTCTGGTTCTGGTTCTGATTCTGATGTAGATAGTAATACAATAGTTGATGTTCCTGATACAAAATTATCAAGAGGAATAATGATTATTATATCAGGAATAATTATAATATGCTTATCATGTATGCTTATGTTAATTAATAAAAGAGATAAAAAAGGTAATAGACAATAATACCTTTTTTTGTTATACTTGTACTTGTGGTGATTGCATGCAAAACGATTATATTAAAGGTAGTTATAGAAGTAGTATATTTGAAAAAGGTTTATTTGTAATTGGTTTATTTAAAGTTGAAGAAACTAATATAGAAGATATGAGAGTATATGTAAATAGAACGATTACTTTTAAAGGTAATTTTGAGGCATTAAATAGAGGAGAAATATACAAGTTTTATGGGTGTTGTGTAGACCATCCTAAGTATGGCTTTCAGTTTGATGTATCTAGTTATGAAGTAATTAAGCCTGAAGGAAAAGATGGTGTAATTGCATACTTATCTAGTGGTATATTTGGTGGTATTGGAAAGAATACAGCTAGAATTATCGTAAATACGCTGGGTGAGGATGCACTTGATTTAATAGTTGAAGATAAAAATGTTCTTGATAGAGTGCCTAAATTAAGTACGAAAAAAAAAGCACTTATCTATAATACTTTAAAAGAAAATGAAGATAGTAGAAGATCAATTGTTGAACTTACTAATTGTGGTTTTAGTATAAATGATGCATCTGAAATATATAAAATTTATAAAGAAAATACTTTAAAAACTTTAGAATATAATCCTTATAGTATGATTGATGTAGTTAAAAATATTACATTTCCTAAAATTGATGAGATAAGAGATAGTTTTGATATTGATATTGCTGATTCTAGAAGACTTGAGGCATGTATTTTATATTGTATGAGTGAGCTTAGTTTTGAGAGTGGTGATATATATTTAAATTATGATGAGATTAAGAATAAAGTAAATGAATATAACCATATTAATATTGATGATGTTTTATTTGATGATTGTATAGAAAATTTAGTTTCTGATTTAAGAATTATTAGAGAGGATAATAAATATTTTCTATCAAATATATATAACGCTGAGGAGTATATTGCATCAAGAATTATAGATTTGTCTATGAGAGAACCTAATAATTTTACTAAAATAGATAAGTTTATTAAAGAGTTAGAAAAGAAAAATAGTATCATTTATAATGATATACAAAAAGAAGCTATCAAAAAAGCAATTAATAATCATATAACAATAATAACAGGTGGTCCTGGAGTAGGAAAAACTACTATTATCAAGGCAATACTTGATGTATATAGAAGAGTATATAAACTAGATGATGAAGTATTAGAAGAAAGAGTAATGTTACTTGCTCCAACAGGTAGGGCTGCTAAAAGAATGATGGAATCTACCAGTTTTAGAGCTAAAACAATACATAGTTTTTTAAGATGGGATAAAGAAAATAATACGTTTGGTGTGAATGAATTAAATAAGGATTTTCATAGATTCTTTGTAATAGATGAATCCAGTATGATTGATAATGATTTATTTTACAATCTATTAAAAGGACTTAGAAGTAATATAAAGCTAGTACTAGTAGGTGATTTTAACCAGTTACCTAGTGTTAGAGCGGGTAATGTACTTCATGATTTAATTGAATCTAATGTGGTTGATACAGTTCATCTAAATTTCTTATATCGTCAAAAAGATACTAGTTATATACCAGTACTTGCTCGTGAGATAAAAGATAATAATTTATCTAATTTCTTAGAAAAGAAGGATGATTATATATTCTTAAAATGTAGTGATGATGGTATCATTCCAAGGCTAATAGATGCATGTAACCTCGCTATAAGTAAAGGTTATGATTATAAACGTATTCAGGTAATGGCTCCTATGTATGCAGGAATTAATGGTATTGATAATTTAAATAAAGTTTTACAAAATGTTTTTAATCCAAGAAGTAGTGATAAAAAAGAAATTAGTTATGGAGATATTGTTTACCGTGTGGGAGATAAAGTATTACAACTTGTAAATATTCCAGATAGTAATGTATTTAATGGTGATATAGGTATTATTATTGCAATTGAAGATGCAAATGAAACTGAAAGTGGTAAAAGAGAAGTTCTAATAGATTTTGATGGTAATATAGTAAGATATGATACATCAAGTCTTCTTAATATTCGACATGGATTTATTATGAGTATTCATAAGTCTCAGGGTAGTGAATTTGAGCTTGTAATTATGCCTATTTGTAATGGTTATAAGAGAATGCTTTATAGAAAATTAATTTATACGGGTATTACTAGAGCAAAAAGAAAACTTATATTAATAGGAGAAGATAGTGCATTCATTTATAGTGTTGAAAATACAAGAGAACATATTAGAAAAACAGATTTAGTAAATAAATTGCATAAATTTAAAAATATAAGACATAATATTGATGTATATAGTTAATATATACAAATTATTCTAGTCGAGGTGATTTTTATGAAATGGACTAAGAGTGCCATGCTTATTGGATTAGGTGCTTTAGGAGTACTCGCTTATCAAAGATATGGTGATGCTATGAAGGATAAAGCATGTGAAGTAGTAGATTGTACTATGAATAAGATAGGTAAGAAAATGGATTAAACTAGAATATAGAAAAACAAGCATAATTTTTTTAATGCTTGTTTTTTAGTTATATAATTCTTTTTTTATTTTCTCTAAATTGTCAGTCATTAATGATATATAATCATAATTATTACGCTCATCATCAGTTAAAGTAGATAGAGTATTAATACTTACTTTTTCAACACTAGTTCCTTCAATTAGTGAGTTTATAATGTCATTATTCTCATCATCTTTTAAATAAATATGCCTTATTTGATTAGAATAAACTAACGTTCTTGCTATAGCCATGTTCTTTTCATATTCTGGATTATCAGAGTCAAGGGATATAACATTTGCTCCATAATTCTTTAAAAATAAGAATATATCATCACTAACAATAATTGCTTTATTATCTGCATATTTAATGGCTTCTCTATATTTTGCTTCAAGATTAGTTAAATCAACTTTTAACTCTTTATACTTTTTATCAACATCATTTTTTAAATATTTAGCTTCTGTATATTCGTTAAAGCCTTTTCTAATGTTATTAGCGATTGTAAGTAATTTAGATGGGTCTAACCATAGTTCTTCTATTCCTGCTTTGTTATATGAAATATCAGATGTAACATCAATTATTTTTAAACTTTTATTTTGCTTAAGCATAGGTTTTAAATAATTCTTTTCATCAGATAATCCAATAAATATAAACATATCAGCATCATTACTATATTCATTAAGTAGAACATCTGTTAGTTTATATTCATTAATATCTACACCATTTGGATAAATACTTCTAATTGTGCTATGTGAATCATATAACCTATTTACTATATATTCAATAGGGTATGCAGTTGTATAAATATTAATATCCTCCATTGTAGATGTATCAGTACATCCACTAAGTAATATAATACTAAATAAACATATAATTATACTAAATATCTTCTTCATAAATACTCCTTTTATTCTTTATTACTGGATCATATCCTTTAGTTCCTAGTGGGTTACACCTAATTATTCTTTTTAATGCCATAAGACTACCTTTGATACTACCATATTCATTAATTGCATCTATTGCATAAGATGAACATGTTGGATAGTGCCTACAATACATGTGAATATTACTAGGAATTCCTTGATATAATTTAATTATTTTTATTAATAACCATTTCATAAATTAATTATACTAAAAATAATAAAAAAAGTAAAACAGTATTTTATAATTTATGATTATTTGTTATAATACTTGTGTATAGAGAGGAGGAACTTATGGAAATACTTAAAAAGTTGAGCATTAAATATAATAATGTATCTTTGTATGAGCAAGCTTTAACGCATACATCATATGCCAATGAACATAATTTAGAATCATATGAAAGATTAGAGTTTCTAGGAGATGCAGTATTAGAACTTATTATAAGTGAATATCTATATAAAACTACACATAATGCAGAAGGCGTTATGACTAAGATGAGAAGCCACTATGTATGTGAGAATGCTTTATATGAATATTCAGTTAAATTAGGAATTAATGAATATATTCGTTTAGGACGAGGTCAAGAAGAACAAGATGGTAAACATTCTAAGGCAATTGTTGCAGATGTGTTTGAATCTTTTCTTGCTGCGATGTATTTAGATAGTGGTATTGAAGAAGTTAAGAAGTTTATCTATAAATATATAATACCAATTATAGAAAGTAATTCACTAGATTTCTTTCATGATTATAAATCTAAATTACAAGAGTATGTTCAAACTGATAAGAAGAGTTTAGAATATATTATAACTAATGAAGAAGGTCCATCACATGATAAAACATTTGATGTAGAGGTTAGAATTGATGGTATAGTATATGGTAAAGGTAGTGCGAAAAGTAAGAAAGAAGCAGAACAGATGGCTGCTAAAGATGCGTTATCAAAAACAAATAGAAGGAGTGAGTATTGATGGGAAGATTTCCAAATATTGCAGCTGCTAAAGCTAAAACAGGAGCAGCAAAAGGTAAATTATATGGTATGTATGCAAAAGAAATATATCAAGTAGCTAAAAATGGAGGGGTTACTCCAGAGGGTAATCCTGCTTTAAAAAGATTAATTGAAAAAGCAAAAAAAGAACAAGTACCAAATGATGTAATTAAAAGAGCAATTGATAAAGTAAGTAGTGGTGCAGATGAATCTTATGAAAATGCTAGATACGAGTTATTTGGACCAGGTGGTTCAACTCTTATAGTAGACTGTTTAACTGATAATGTTAATCGTACAGTAAGTGATATTAGAACTGTAGTTAATAAGTGTCATGTTAAACTAGGGGCTATGAATAGTGTTAGTTATATGTATGATAACTTATGTATAGTGGGTTTTAAAGGATTAACAGAAGAAGAGGTAATGGACGCACTTATTAGTAATGATGTAGATATTACTGATATGGAAGATGAAAATGGTACTATTATGATTTATGGAGAACCAACAGATTTAAATAAGATTAAAGAAGCTGTTCTTTCAGTAAAAGAAGTTACATTTGATATAGATGAGATTGCAATGTTACCTAAAGATAAGATTAAATTAGATGGTGAAGATTTAGAAGTATTTAATAAACTTGTAACTATGTTAGATGAAGTAGATGATGTTAATCACGTATATCACAATGTAGAATTAGAAGGATAATATATATGAGTGATTATTTGGATTTTATAAGTACAGAATTAATTACTTCAGTAATTGTAATAATACTGGGTATACTAATATATTTTCTAATAAAGAGTGTTATTAATAAGATACTCGATAAAAGGAAGTATGTAAGTAAAAAGAAGAAAACTTATTTAAAACTATTTAAAAGTATATTTAAATATCTAATATTAATTATTGTAGTAGTGGTAGTATTACAGATTAACGGTATTAATGTAACAAGTATTGTTACTGGATTAGGTATTGCATCAGTAATTGCTGGTTTCGCTTTACAAGATGCATTAAAAGATATTATCATGGGATTTAACATTATAGTAGATGAATACTATGGTGTTGGAGATGTTGTAAAAATTGGTGATATTGAAGGTAAAGTATTAGAAGTAGGTTTAAAATCTACTAAAATGCAAGATATAAATACTAATAATATCTTTATTATAGCTAATAGAGAGATTAGTAAATCATTAATTAAATCAACACAATTTGATATTGATATACCTATTCCTTATAGCAAGAAGATAACTGATATAGAGAGTATTATAGATAATATTACAAATCAAGTTAGAAGTATGAAGAATATCACTAACGTAGAATATAGAGGATTAAATAAGTTTGGTGATTCTGCAATATATTATAAGATAAGAATGTATGCGAAAGCAGAATATCAACCACAACTAAAAAGAGATATAAATAGAATAATTAAACTAGAATTAGATAAAAATAATATTGATATTCCATTTATGCAAGTGGATATACATAATAAATAAATTCAAGGAAATTTGAAAATTTTCAAATCAGCCTTGATTTTTTTTAGTAAACTAATATCAGAAGGTAATAGATATACTAAAGTTGAGTACATAGAAGCTACTGGAGAACAGTATATTGATACAAAAGTGTTAACTGAGCAATCAGATATGTCGCAAGTTGCAAGTATTCAGATACAAAACAATAGTGATCAATTAAATGGATCTAATGATGGTTGGTGGTTTGGTGTTTCGGGACGAAAATATGGTTTTGCTGGTGGCTATAAAAGTGTTTATGCTTCTTCAGTTAAATATGATGATATAACTCTTAATACGTACTATAATTCAAAAAAGGAGGAATTCATTGTTAATGACAAATCATTTTGGAATAATGCTAATTCATATATTGATAGGGGTATAGGCTATAATATTTATATATTTGCAATTAATAATTTTCCAAGCAAAAATTTTATGAGTGCAAGATTAAAAATGTACAAAATTTATATAAACGATAATCTAGTTCGAAATTATATTCCAGTTATAAACGCATCAGAAAGACCATGTTTGTTTGATAAAGAAAGTAGGGAGTGCTACTACAATCAAGGTACTGGTGAATTCCTTTGGGGATAATAGATAATATGGATAAGTGTAATGCTTATCTTTCTTTTTGTGTCCATTTTTATTAACTATAAGTTACATTTTGAAAGAAATTTATATTTTTTTGAAGTTTTTTATCAAAAAAAGAAGGAAATTTAAAAGTTTTAACTAATAATATATATAGGAGGGAAAAGAAAGCATTGTTCTTGATAATAGATTGGAACTGGCTATTATTAAAAAACAGTATTTTGTTAGTACCTCAGAGGGAGAAATTATGGTTAATGTATATGAAAGAGTGTTAAAAGAAGATGAGGTTATACCTTTAACGTATGATCGAGTATTCAAACTTATTTTTGGTGATGCAAATCACTTAGAAAGATTAAACTTATTATTATCTGTAACTCTTAAGAAAAAAGTTGAAGTAATTAAACTATATCCTAATGATTTATTAGATGATAATAGGGTTAATAAGAAAAATGAGGTAGATTTACTTTGTAAACTTGATGGTGAATATGTTTCAATTGAAATTAATACAAATTTAAATCAAGAAGTCGTAGATAGAAATATTGCATTTGTATCAAGACTCATGAGCAAAGACTTAAAACCTGGAGAAGAATATTCTGATATAAGTAGATATTATCAAATTAATATTGATGTTGATGATTTTCTTGGTGTACCTTATGAAGTATGTCATCTTGCTGGTGATAATACTCATAAACTTGTCACTGATAGAGCAGAATTTTATTTCATTAATGTTAAACATTTCGCAGAAATATGTTATAATGAAGGTGGAAAGGGATTAACTGATTTTGAAAAATTGTATGGAATGATTGGTACTAATAGTAAATCAGTTATTGATGTTTTAACTAAGGATAATAAAATTCTAAAAGACATCGGTGATATGGTGAAGAAATATAGTAATGATGATGAGTTATTGTTTTATTATGATCGTGAAGAAAGAATGCTTCATGACGCAAAAAGAAAAGTTGAAGATGAGCTAACTAAAAAGTTTGAGAAGCAACTTGAGGCTAATACTAGAGAAGTAACACAGGAAGTTACTGAAAAGAATACTTTAGATATGGCTTTAAAGATGAAAAAACAAGGTATTAATGTATCTGACATAGAGATTGTAACTGGATTATCTAAAGATACTATTGATAAATTGTAATTGTGATTTTAAGGTAAGTGTAATGCTTATCTTTTCTTTTTGTCTCTATATTTATTAGCTGTAAGATACATCATTTAATAAATTTACAAGAATTATATAGATGAGAATGTTAAATTTTTTATTCATAATAAAACAATAGAAACAATAATTACTAAAGAAAAAAATCATTCTATTATACTATATTGTGAAAATGATAGAATTATTGCTAGAGAATGTGAATTCGAATAACTAAAACTTATATAATTAAAATACTCTTGCTTTTAACAAGTTGGTGTAGTATAATCTAAATGCAACTAATTTGCATTTAGGAGGTCGCATGAAAGAAATAATAATGGATACATTGATTGATGGATTAAAGTTAATACCATTTTTGTTTGTTGCATTTTTAATTATTGAGTTAATAGAACATAAGTTAAATAATAAAAATAAGGAATTAATTAGTAAAACAGGTAAGTTTGGACCGTTATTTGGTAGTATACTAGGAGCATTTCCACAGTGTGGTTTTTCAGTTCTTACTACTAACTTATATGTTACTAGAATAGTTAGTTTAGGCACATTAATTTCTGTTTATCTATCTACTAGTGATGAAATGTTACCTATATTGTTATCACAAAATGTGAGTATAGTGTTAATTATTAAGATACTATTAATTAAAGTAATTATAGGTATGTTTAGTGGTTTTATTATTGATTTTATTCTTAGGAAAAAAGAGAGTAGTAGTAATATAGATTATGAGATATGCGATGAAGAAAACTGTCATTGCAAAGATCATTTATTACTTTCGGTAATTAAGCATACATTACATATTACCTTATTCCTGATGATTATGACATTCTTAATAAACTTTCTAGTAGAGTATACAGGTATTTTAGATACTAATAATGTTATATCCAATAATCCATTTACTGTATTTATTACAAGTTTAATTGGTTTAATACCTAATTGTGGAGCAAGTGTAATGATAACTACTCTATATGTAAAAGGAGTAATTAGTTTTGCTGCTTTAATTTCAGGCTTACTTACGGGTAGTGGAGTTGCATTACTTGTACTCTTTAGAGCTAATAAGAAATTAAGTGGGAATATACTTATATTATCATTAGTATACTTTATTGGAGTTATATCTGGTTTAGCAATTGAATTGGTGAGTTATATATGGTAGAAGATATACTTAAAAAAAATAATTTAAAAGTAACAAAACAAAGAATAGATGTACTAAAAAGTATAATAAAACTAGAAGATACTGCTACTATTACAAATATAATTTATAATTGTAATATTGATAAATCTACTATTTATAGAATACTTAATGTACTAGTTAAACATAATATAATTATTAAAGATGTAAATTATAATAACGATGATTATTATATGTTAAAGAATAATCATAAACATTATATTAAATGTGTGAAGTGTAATAAAATGAAACTATTAGATAAATGTCCGTTTGATAGTATTAAAGTTAGTGATTATGAAATTATTAATCATAGTTTAAAGATAGAAGGTATATGTAAAGAATGTAAGGAAAGGCAATTTGGGTGAGTATTATGTCTATGAGCTACAAAAAATTACATCAAAGAAGATTAACGTATATACCTAAAGATAATGTTAATAAACACAAACATAATTATTCAATACATTGTATTTTGGAAATAATAAATAAAAATATTCATGCATCTGCTAATTATTATAATAAGAAGGAATACTATAATGTATTAAAATGTGAAATATGTAATTCATTTATTCCAAATTCTATAGAAGGAAATATTTCTGGGAATATCATTGATAAAAATTATAATAGAGAATTACCATTAATAGTGGCTAGTACAAACATGAAAAATCCGGCATATGACTTTAACACTCTATATGATGTTTCTATAAAATAGCAAGAAAGTAAAAATTACCAGTAAAATAGAATAAAATTGTTAAATTTCGACATTGTATAAAAAATAAGAAGAAAAAACGTAAAATATAGTCATTTACAATTTTTTTCTTCTTTTTAGTGCACAATAAAATTTCACAATTTTTTGT